>Ga0070681_10000004_pt1 | contig 205157 bp, 189 predicted proteins | sample KBSC83BmetaG_FD_65650 | JGI IMG/M metagenome (GOLD analysis project Ga0070681, IMG submission 65650) | Corn rhizosphere microbial communities from Kellogg Biological Station, Michigan, USA - KBS C8-3B metaG | ecosystem: Host-associated > Plants > Roots > Rhizosphere | place: USA: Michigan...
ACCGACTCGACGTCTAAAAACTCCCGCTGATCCTCAGCACGCCCCTGCACCCGAAGATCATCCGACCGCACGCCACGTCAGCAGAGCACCGACATACCTTTGTTCAGCAGTCTCCTAGTCGAGGCCCAGCGCGAACGCGGCTTCCAGGTCGTGCTGGCTGTAGGCACGGAACGCGACATGCGTCTCGGTCGCGAGAACGCCCTCGACCTTGTTGAGACGGTCGGCCACGACATCGGCGACCTCTTCGTGATCGCGGACACGGACAAGGGCGATGAGATCGATTTCGCCAGTGACGCTGTAGACCTCGCTGACGCCCTTGAGCTGTGCGATCTCTTCCGCCACCTCGGGGATCCGGTCGACAGCGGCCTGGATGAACACGATGGCGGTGATCATGTTGCCGACCTTATCGGCCCAGCGCCGACTCGCCGAGATGAACGGCGCGCTCGACGACGCGCGCTTTCGTGGCGACGATTGCGCCGATGTCACGTCCCCACCTCTGCTGTTGAAAGTGCACGGCGTTCTCATCGGCCAGCACATCCGGCTGCCCGCCGCCCAGCCAGGCATAGCGAAGCGCGGCGGCCGCCGCGTACCAGCGCCGGATGTCTTGAGGTCGAGCGGCGTAGCCGCCGTCACGCAGACCGGCGACATACGAGCGCAGGATCCGCTCTTCCAACTCCTCCAACGACTCGTCGGGCCGCACCTGCATCCACACGGTGTCGAGCGTGATCTGGTCGAGGTCATGCGTGATGCCGCTGACACCGACCTGCGACCAGTCGATGGCGACCGCCTCACCGTCGTTCGTGACATAGAGGTTCGCCGGCCAGAGATCCCAGTGCGCGATGGCGAGTGGCGGCTCGTCCGCGATCTCGAGCAAGCTTTCGCGCTGTGCCCAGAGCGAAGCGATTCGTTCTCGGAGTGGCCGAAGGGGTTCGAGACGCGGATCCGTCCACCTGTCGTCGGCGGACAGCGGTTCGATGAAGCTCGAGCAAGCATCCACCCAGCCCCGCAGCCAGTTCCGTGACAACCACGGATCAGCAGGGACTTCGACAACACCGGACGCGTAAGCGCCGTGCGTCGTACCGAGCGCGAACGCGATGGCGTCCAGATCGTTCAGCGATAGCGCCGATCCGGTTCGCCCGAGCACATCTTCCATCCAGATCCAGCAACAGCTGTCGTCGTACTCGGTCGTGAGCAGTGCACGTGGTGCGCGCAGCTTCCCCGGCAGCGCGTTGAGCAATCCCGAGTCGAAAGCGAGCCACTCGCGCTTCCAGTAGTTGCGGTGAGCTTCGGTCGCACCCGACTGCCATAGCCCGTCCGGCGTCTCGTCGACCCCGTGTTGAACGACCTTGATGATGCAGCTCTGGCCATCGGCGCGGACGCGGTAGACGCCGCCGGTGACCGAGTGGATGCGCAGGTGCGGATCGATCGGCTCGATCTCGTATGACGACACCGCGCCGCCGAAAACGGCACGGAGATCTGCTGGATCGGGAGCAAGCGGCACGCGGCGATTGTCGCCCAACATCCTTGCTGTTGCAGACAAATAAGGAGAAAGCCGGATGAGTCGCCTTCACTGCGAGAGTCGGTGTAACGCGTACTTCACCCCCGTCGGTATTCGGCTGGGAGGGCTTCAACCTTTAGCAGAATCGGGGGCAACATGAGAAGGCTTCAACTTCCGGCTGCGGCAATCGGTCTCGCCGTGGTCGCCTCGGCGGCGGGCGTCGCGCCAGCGGCATTCGCGGCGCAGGTGAAGACGCACATCGTCGTCACACAGAACGGGGCGGCAGCAACGAGTCCGATCACGCTGGTCAGCCCGAACAGCGTGAGTGCAACCGTGACGGTCGGGCTCGACGGCAACTGCCTCGAGGCGTTCGGTCATGACAACAACCAGACCTTCGGCATTGCCGCTGTGTCGGACAACGCGGCGGTCGCAACGGTGGCTCCGGACAGCTGGCCGGGATTGCACTGTGGTCAGACGCACGACTTTGTCATCACGGGACACTCGGATGGGTCCGCGACCATCAGCTTCGACGCAGTTGCCAACACAGGGCTGCAGAAGCAGACGGCCGGAAAGTCGTTCACCGTGAATGTCAGCGGTTTCGGCACCCCCAACCCGACGCCGAACCCAGAGGGACACGGCAAGCCCGCTCCACCGGCGGTGGCGAACGCTCACGTCCCGCATGGCTCGGCATTGGCCGACACGTGTAAGGCGCATTACGCCGGCGCAAAGAACTGGCACGGCCTGTTGATCCGGGACATCGCCAAGTGGGCACGAGACAACAAGCTCAACCAGAACAAGGATTCCTACAGCGACAACGACTGGCTCGCGATGATCACCGCGCACGTCGACGCGCTGTGTGCGTCACCGCCGTCGAGCTGAACTGCCTGGAAACGGTGACGCCCTGGTGCCTCCGGCACCAGGGCGTCAGTCGTTCTTCAGTCGACTAGCTCAGCTGCACGAGCTTCCACATGCCCATGGCGAAGTGAGGCATGCCGGTGTCGATGCTCGGCCAGAAGCACGCGATGAGGTACTTACCTGCCGGCATCTTGTAAGAGAAGACCTGCGTCATTCCGGGCGAGACGACGCCGGCGTCCATCGAGTCGCCAAGGCCCCAGGACGGCGGCTTTTGTGAGCCCGACGCGATGTAGTCGCGCACGTCCTGCTTGGTTGTCGACTGCTTGACATGCTGGAGCACGAACATGTGCGGCTCCTGCGCGTTGTTGTGCATCTTCACCCAACCGCTGTGCGGCAGCGCAAGGCTCGTGTGGGTGTGGAACACGTTGTCCTTGGTCGTGACGTACACGTTCGGAAAGAGCGTCTTGTAGGCCGCCGGTGCACTGACCACGGTGAAGGCCTTGCTGGCGTTGCTTTCCTGGTCGACGACCATGTATGAACCCGCCGCCAGATGGGTGGAGAACTGGCTCGGCTTCTGCGGAGTTGCGTCGTCGCCGCCCAGCCAGTCGATCTTCGTGTCCACCCGCTTGATCGCGGCCTTGTTGCCACCGAAGGCGGCGTTGATGTCGTGCTGGGCCTGGTTCTGGGAGTAACCCGCATGCAGCTGAAGCACCTGCATGGTGTGGTCGCCCTTGGTGGACTTGACGGCGAACACAACGTTGCCGGCGGGAATTGACGTGCTGCCCAGGGCAATCTTGCCGCCGCCGAGCGTGACCGTCACTACCTTCGGCGGCGCCGCCGCCGAGGCGACGACCGGCGAGGTTGCGGCGAGCATGCCCACCGCTGCTGTTGACATCGCCGCGGCGAGTCCGGCCGCGACCCCCTTGTTGTGCAGACGCATGAAGCTTTCCTTCCGTGTCGTGGACGATCAGCTCAGTTCGACGAGCTTGTACATGCCCATGGCGAAGTGCGGCTGGCCGGTCTGAATGCTCGGCCAGAAGCAGGCGACGAGGTACTTGCCCGCCGGGAGGTGGTAGTTGAAGACCTCGGTCTGGCCGGGCGAGATGACGGCGGCGCCGGCCGATTCGCGCAGGCCCCACGACGGCGGCTGCTGCGACCCGGACGCGATGTAGTCCTGCACATCCTTGTTGGTCGTCGACTGCTTGACGTGCTGGAGGACGAACATGTGCGGCTCTTCGGCGTTGTTGTGGAACTTGACCCAGCCGCCCTTCGGCAACGCGAGACTTGTATGCGGGTGGAACTCGTTGCCCTTGGTGGTGAAGTATGCGTTCGGGTACAGCGTCCGGTAGTTCGCGGTCGCCGAGACGACGTCGAACGGAGTGACGGCATTGCTGTCCTGATCCACGGCGAAGTAGCTGCCAGCCTTCAGCGGCACCGCAACGGTGCCCGGGTGGCCGGCGGGAGCGTCGACGCCGCCCAGCCATGTGATGTTCGTGTCGACGCGCTTGACGGCGGCCTTGTTGCCTTGGAACGCGGCGTTGATGTCCTTCTCCGCCTGCTGCTTGCTGTAGCCGCTGTGCAGCTGCAGCAGCTGCAGTTCGTGGTCGCCCTTGACGGACTTGACATTGAAGACGACGTTGCCGGCTGGGATCGACGTCGTCGAAAGGCTGATGGCCTTGCTGGACATCGTGACGTTGATTGCCGTCGGCGCGGTAGCTGCAGACGCCGCAATCGGGGCGGTTGCGGCGAGGACGCCGACTCCGGCCGTCGTCATGGCTGCGGCGAGTGCTGCTGCGACTAGTTTGTTGTGCAGACGCATGAAGCGTTCCTTTCCGTATCGTCGGGCGGACCGGCCGGCCGCCGCGGCGCAGGCTGCGCGGGCTGAGTCTGTCGGTTCCCGACATGTCATGGTGGGAGAACGCGAAAAACAGGCCGAGTTATCTAGCGACTCGGTGAGGTTGATGTACCGGACGCAAGCCCCGCCGGTCGTCGAAGGGGCGCGCCGCCTCGCGGCCGGCGCCGACGGAGTCCAGCCAGGACGTCATCCCCCCTGCACCACGCGCGGGGGAGACCCATTCGCCGGTGAGTGAGACCAGGCGGGTGCCGTCCTCGCCGAGCCAGCGCAGGATGGAGTCCATCTCCTCGGCCGTCGCTGCCGGCGTCGGGCCCGGCCCGGCAACGACCGTTTCTGCGGTGGCCATCAACGCCTCGATGAACGGGCCCGGGTGCGCTCCGACCGGCGCAACCGTGGCGCCGGCGAGCCGTCCATGGCGCACCACCGCGAGATCCCAGCCACCGTCGAACCTGCGCTGCGCCGCGACGAGCTCCTCACACGACGCGAGCGCGGCCAGCCGCTGCAGCCGCGCTGCCGTGCGCAGGAACGCGGTGGCACGGTCCCGATGGGACGAGGCTTCCTCGTAGCGCTCCTGGGCGGACAGCGCCGCCATCCGGCGGCGTGCCGCGTCCAGGACGGGCCGCGGGTCGCTTTCCAACACCGTTTGCGCGGCGGCGACGATCGGCGCGTAGTCATCCGGCGATACCTCGCCGCTGCAGGGCGCCGGGCACCGACCCATGTCGGCGAGCACGCACGTCGGGGCAGTCTTCTTCGGCGACAGTCGTTGCACGCATTGCCGCAGCGGCACTGCTTCGTGGATCGCCGCCATGGCGGCTTGCGCCGTACGCGCTGATCCGAACGGCCCGAGGTATGACGCCCCGTCGTCCGCAACTTTTCGGACGACGGCGAGGCGGGGATATGGCTCGATGGTCAGCTTGAGCCACAGCGCCTTCTCCGGAAACCGCGACCGTCGGTTGTAACGCGGCTTGTGCTCCGCGATCAGGCGCAGCTCGCGCACTTCCGCCTCCAGCGGGTGCGCACACGCGATGGCGTCGACGCGTTCGGCGATGCCGACCATCTCCGCCATACGTGCCCGAGGTTCAGAGGCGACGAAGTATTGCCGCACGCGCGACCGGACATTGCGCGACCGCCCGATGTAGAGCGGTCGGCCACGAGAGTCCCGGAAGATGTAAACGCCAGGGCCTTCCGGTAGGCCTTCGGCAAGGTGGCGCTTGCGTCGTACCGAGGCCGGCACCATGCCGCTGAAGGTGTGCAGTTCTTCCAGCGACCGCACGCCGAGATTGCCGAGACGTTCCAGCAGGCCGTGCAGCACGTCGGTGGTCGCGCGTGCATCAGCGAGTGCGCGGTGACACGGCTGCGTAGTCGCACGGAAGATGCGCGCGAGGCTCGACAGTTTGCAGTCAGGTGCTTCGTCGCGGGTGAGGACGCGCCGCGCGAGGCGTGCAGTGTCGAGCGACTCGTATGACGGCCACGCCAACCCCAGCGCGAGACAGTTGGCGCGCAAGAAGCCGACATCAAACGGTGCGTTGTGCGCGACGAGCACGGCACCCCGCGACCACTCGAGGAACTGCGGCAGCGCCCCACTGATCGCCGGCGCCGAGGCGACCATTGCATCAGTGATGCCGGTGAGAACGGCGATGAACGGCGGGATGTCCATGCGCGGATTGACCAAGGTCTGGAACTCGCCGAGGATCTCGCCGCCGCGGACCTTGACCGCGCCGATCTCTGTGATCGCCGAGGAGTTGGGTGAGCCGCCCGTTGTCTCGAGGTCGACCACGACGAACGTGACCTCAGCGAGTGGCGTACCGAGCTCGTCGAAGGTGCCCTGCCGCGGGACGGGCAAGGGCTCGCTGGACACAAGTCGGACGGTAGGCGGGGGCACCGACGAAAACGGTCAGGCTCGCCGCGAAGCACGACTAGCCTCGGGCACGTGCCGACGCCATTGCCGACCGCCGACACCCGCTGGCGCTGCACTGCTTGCGGCAACCTCACCCGGTTCGACGTCGTTCGCTCGGTCCGTCGGCGCGACTTCGTGCATGCCGATCTCGCCGGTGAGCAGCAGATCGAGGAGAGCGAGGTCCTCGCCGAGTCCGTCGACCAGGTCACCTGCCGCTGGTGCAACGGCGTGAACACCATCGAACTGGTCGCCCGCCCGGACGCCTGAGGCCGCGGCTCCCCGTGAGCTTTGGACCCGGTTCTTCGCGTCCAAGGTTCGGCTGACGGAAAATTGTCGGACCCCGTCTCTACGGTCGCTTTCAGAGACAAGGAGGCGGCGATGATCATCGACTGCGATCAGTGCGACATGCGGGATGTGGCCTGCGACGACTGCGTTGTCACGGCCCTTCTCGGAGCCGAGGCAGAGCTCGGCGGGGAGACGCTCAACGCTCTCAAGGTGCTGGCCGACGGCGGTCTCGTCCCGCCTCTGCGCATGCATTGGCCCGAGGCTGCGTCCGGCTGAGAGACGTCGAAATATCGACACGCCGGGCAACTCCGCCCTAACCTGCGTTGAGCGGCGGATGGCCGACTCGCTATGGTCGTCGGGACTAATGCGTTTGGAGTACTGCCACCGGGGCAGTCGCGCACGGTCACCGCCGAGTCGCGAAGCATGCGAGCCGGGGACCCACGTTCCCCTTGGGGTGAATCGGCGGCACCAGCCGGGTGCCGTTGTAGGGCGATCTTCCCGCCCGAACCCGTCAGCTCACCCGGTAGGCGGGCAAGGAAGAAGGAGAGCCGCCTACGTGGCGACTGCTCGTCTGGCGTGCCCCCACGCCGCCCGAAACGTCCGAATCCGCCCTCTAAGCCTCGCTCTCGCGATCGCCACCGCCGCGCTGGCCGTGGTTACTGGCCCCGCGATGGGGAGTTCTGCGACTCCGCAGCTCAGCATTTCCCAGGTTCAGGCGCGCATTTCCGCGTTGAACGACCAGGCCGAAAAGATCACCGAGTCGTATGACGCCGCTCACGAGCGGCTGACCGGCCTCAAGCGTCGGCAGAGCGTTGCCGCCCACGAGCTGGCGACCAACGAGCGCACCCTCACTCAGGTGCAGTCGCGAATCTCCGCGACAGCAAACGCGACCTACCGCACCGGCGGGCTCGGCGAGTACGTCCTCGGCGCAGCCACCGACCCGCAGAGCTTCCTCGACCAGGCGGCCCTGCTCGATGCCCTGTCGCGCGCGCAGTCGGAGCAGTTCGCCACTGCCGCTGCGGCTGGACAGGCTGTCAGGGCAGCACGGGTCTCTTACAACGCGCAGGCCGTGGCCGTGCGCGAAACGCTCAGCAACATCTCCGCGCAGAAGTCGCAGATCGAGACGCTGCTCGCGCAAGCGCACAACCTCCTGGACTCGCTTCGCGCCGCCGACCGGGCCCGTCTGGCCGCAGCAGCCGCTGCGTCCGCCGCTCACCAGGTCGCGCTGCGCAGCAGCTACAACGGACCGGCGAGCGGTCAGGCGGCCGCAGCGGTGCAGTTCGCCTACGCCCAGCTCGGCAAGCCATACGTGTACGGCGCTGCCGGCCCCGACTCTTACGACTGCTCTGGCTTGACCATGGCGGCTTGGGCCCGGGCCGGTGTCTACCTGCCCCACAACGCTGCCATGCAGCAGTCGGCGACCCGCGCGGTGTCGGCCGCCGACGCCCAGCCCGGCGACCTGGTGTTCTTCGGCAGCCCTGCCTACCACGTGGGGATCTACATCGGCGGTGGCAACATGATCGCCGCGCCGCACACCGGCGACGTGGTGAAGATCGAGGCCGTTTATGCCGGCGTCTCCGGCTACGGACGGCCGTAAGGGACCGAAGAGTTCATTTGGCTGACCGGTTCCGCTTGTCGACAAGCGCCCGGGACGGGAGACTCGCCCCGGTTGGGTCCGCGTCCGCGGGTCCATGACTGTGGGAGGGCCGGTGCGCCAACTGCAGGTTGTCGGCGTCAGCGACGACGGCGAGGCGCTCATTCTCGGTCCCGCGGGCGGCAAGCCGAGTCATCGGCTGCGGCTTGATGACAAGCTGCGCGCCGCCGTCCGCGGGCAGCTCACTGCGGTCAGCAAGGACCGCGCCGAGAGCGCGCTGACCCCTAAGGAGATGCAGGCTCGCCTCCGCGAGGGTGCAACACCTGAAGAGGTCGCGAAGGATGCCGGCGTCCCGGTCACGCGGGTCCTGCCCTATGCGGCACCCGTGCTCGCCGAGCGGGAGCGGATCGTCGAGCAGGCGCGAGCAGCGGTGATTCACCGCACGCGTGGTCCCAATGGCCAACGGCCGCTCGGCGAGGTCGTCGACGCCCATCTGAGCGATACGGCCGGTCTCAAGCCGGAGTCGATCGAGTGGAGTGCTCGCCGACGCCGTGACGGCGCCTGGGCTGTCGTACTCGCCTACGCGGCGCGCGGTGGGCGGCGTACGGCGTCGTGGCTATGGCGTCCCGTCGAACGTGACCTCACCGCTTTGGACGCAAGCGCCAGCCGGCTCGCGGCGGAGGAGGCGCCAACGCCCCGGCGCAAGGCCGCCAAGGCCGTCAAGAAAGCGCCGGCGAAGACGGCCGGCCGTCGCCCCGCTGCACGAAAGGCGGCAGCAAAGAAGACGGGCAAGAAGACGGCGAAGCGAGTCGCCAAGCCGGCCGCCGCGCCCGCGAAAACCGTCAGAGCCGCGAAGACCGCAAAGGCTGCCCCGGCGTCGAAGCCGGCCCGCACGGCGAGAACGGCCCGCGCGGCGAGGCCGGTCAAGGTCGTCAAGCCGGCCGCTCCCAAGAAGGCGGTCGCGCCCAAGCAGCGCGCGGCAGCGCCCGCAGCGCCGGCGAAACCGGCGCGCAAGATCGCCAAGCCGCGACCGACAAGAGCGGTGCGTCCGGTCCCCGACGTGGCGGAGCTCCCCATCCGGCCGACGGTGGTCCCCGACCCGGTGCTCGAGCCCGTGTCCCCGCCGATCGTCGTGATCGCGCGTCCGGAGCCCGAGCCAGAGCCGGAGCCACAGGCGGAAGCACTGCCGGCGGCTCTCCCGGAGCCGACGCGGGAACCCGAGCAAGAGACGGGGGAGGAGCCACGCCCGATCGTCGCTCGCCGACCGGGTCAGCGCGTTCCGCTGCCGTCGTGGTCGGACGTTCTGTTGGGGGTAGCACCGCCGGAGCCGACGCGTGACGCGGCCACCCGTCGCCGGCGCAAGAGCGGCTGACCCTGACCGGTCCCAGCAACGCGTCCAACCAGCCGACGCGGCCGTCGCGTCGCTTTGCGGCCATGCTCGCGGCCGTGCCGCTGCTCGCAGTCGGCGTTGTCGACGGGGCAGCGGTGCTCGGTCGGCACAGCACGAGGTCGCCGCGGCCGGTGGCCGCGTCCCCCCGCGTGACCCCGGCACCGCAGGGTGCAGTCGTCTCGAGCGGGCGCGTCACGGCCATTCGGGCCTTGCTGGCGCGACGCAGCGATGCGGTGCTCCACCACGACACCGCGGAATGGCGCGCAACTCTGGACCCCGACAACACGCGGTTCGTGCGCGCACAGATGCGGGTCTTCGACAACTTGCGCCGCGTGCCGTTCGCCTCGTGGTCCTACACCGTCGACAGCGCAGGCTCGCTCCACCTGCCCAGCAGCTCGAGGTATGACGCACCGACATGGGCGCCACGACACTTCTCGTTGAACTACCGCCTGCGAGGGTTCGACCGCCGGGCCACCGACCTGCCGCAGTTTCCGACCTTCGTTCGTCGCGGCTCGCACTGGTACGTCACCTCGTTCAACGACTTCAGTTCTCGTGGTCACGTGTCATCCGCCGACCTCTGGGACTTCGGCCCGGTCGTCGTCGTGCGACGCGGGGACGTCCTTGTCCTCGGACATCCGTCCTCGCGCGGGCTGTTGGCCACCCTGGCCGGGCAGGTGGCGAGCGACATCCCGCGGGTGACGGCTGTTTGGGGGGACGGTTGGTCGCAACAGGCCGTCGTCCTCGTGCCGTCGACACAGCATGAGCTGGGCCTCGTGGTCGATGACTACGGCAACCTCGACCGCATCGCAGCAGTCGCGGCCGCGGAAGTGCAGATCGGCTCCGGACGTCCCGACCCCGTGGGCAACCGCATCGGCATCAATCCTGCGAACTGGTCGAAGCTGACGTTGCTCGGTCAACAAATCGTTCTCACACACGAGCTGACACACGTCGCGACGCGTGCAGTCACGAGTTCGACGACGCCGACGTGGTTGGCCGAAGGCTTCGCCGACTACGTCGGCTATCTGGGTAGCGGGGTCCCGACAGAAGTGGTCGCACAGGAGCTCGCCAATGCGGTGCGTGCCGGCGACAGTCCACGCCGGCTCCCAGGCGGCGCGCAGTTCAGCGGCACCAGTCGCCGCCTCTCGCAGGCCTATGAAGGCGCCTGGCTCGCATGTCGGCTCATCGCGCAACGGTGGGGTCAACAGACGCTCGTGCGCTTCTATGCAGACGTCGGACGATCAGAGTCTGTCCAACTCGCGATGCGGCGACTGCTGCATGTCCGCGCGGACGCGTTCGTGCAGCAGTGGCGCGTCTTTCTGCGCAGCGAGTTCGGCTGAGTCGTGTCGCGGGTCCTGCTCGTCACCAACGACTTCCCGCCACGGCCTGGCGGGATCCAGTCATTCCTCGACGGCCTCGTGCAACGCATGCCGGCGGACGAGGTCGTGGTCTACACGTCCCGGTGGCGCGGCTGGCATGAGTGGGATGAGGCGCAGGCATTCACTGTCGTTCGCGAGAACACGTCGGTGTTGCTGCCGACACCGCAGGTCCGGGCGCGCGCGGTGTCGTTGCTGCAAGAACACGAATGCGATGCCGCCTGGTTCGGTGCAGCGGCGCCGCTAGGTCTGCTGGCGCCGGCATTGCGACGCGCCGGCGCACAGCGGGTCGTGGCCACGACGCACGGCCATGAGGTGGGTTGGGCCTCGGCGCCGGGTGCGCGTCAGTTGCTGCGACGTATCGCGAGCGGTGTCGACGTCGTCACCTATCTCGGCGAGTACACGCGATCACGTCTGGCCGCAGCGGTGGGTCCGGACAACGTCGACAAGCTCCACCAGCTCACGCCGGGCGTCGACGCAGAGATGTTCCGACCCGGGTTGGGCGACGACGTTCGCAATGAGTTGGGGCTGAGCGATCGTCCCGTCGTCGTGTGCATCTCGCGGCTCATGCCACGCAAGGGCCAGGACATCCTCGTTCGCGCACTGCCGTCGATCCAGGCACGCGTGCCCAGGGCGGCGCTGTTGCTGGTCGGTGGCGGCCCGTCCCGGCGCGGCCTCGAGCGACTGGTGGCAAGCACAGGTGTCGGCGCGTCCGTCGTCTTCACCGGCTCCGTGCCGTGGGCCGAGCTGCCCGCCTACTTCGGAGCCGGTGACGTCTTCGCGATGCCGTGCCGTACCCGCCTTGGTGGCATCGACGTCGAGGGCCTCGGCATCGTTTTCCTGGAGGCAGCCGCGTGCGGCCTGCCGGTTGTCGCGGGGGACAGCGGCGGGGCACCTGACACCGTCGTGGACGGAGAAACCGGCTTCGTCGTCGATGGTGTTTCCGTTGACCAGGTTGCCGCTGCTGTCGCCGACCTGCTCGTCGACCCAGGCCGGGCGGCGGTCGTCGGCGAGCGCGGTCGAGCCTGGGTGCAGCAGCGCTGGTCCTGGGACCACTCGGTCACCACCATCGAAGCCCTGCTGGGCCGACAGTGACCGGAGAACGCGAAAGCGGCCGGTAGTTGATGACCGGCCGCTTTCGCGGTGTCCCTGGACCCCCCTCGAGCCCAGCGCCGCCGCCATATTCCCGAGTAACAGTCGCTGCCGGTATCGGCGACTAGCGCAAGAATTCGGTCGGGCCGACCTATTGACCGGAATCCGTTCGTCCGCTAGCGCAAGCTAGGGAAGATTCTCGTCCGCGTGCGGCTTGATCAGGCCCATCCGCATGGCGGACATGATCGCCTGAGCGCGGTTGCCGGCGCCGAGCTTCTCGTAGAGCTTCGAGATGTGAGTCTTCGCGGTTGACTCCGAGATGTAGAGCGCGCGAGCGATCTGTGCCACAGCCAGCCCATCGGCGAGCAGGCCGAGGACCTCGCGCTCACGGGGCGACACCTGCGGTCCTTGCGGCGTCAATCGGCGTTTCATCGCTGAGGCCAGATCGGCCGCGGAGAAGGCGTCCGGCGAGGCCGCCGCATGACGCGCCGCTGCCACGACGTCGTCCGCGGGAGCGTCCTTAGGAACGAACGCCGACGCCCCGGCTTCGAGCGCGCCGAACAGGTGCTCGTCACCGGCGTACATCGTGAGGACGACGATGCCGAGCTGAGCGTTGCCGGCACGCAGTTTCTTGACCGCCTCGAGGCCGCTGCCGTCGGGAAGGCGGATGTCCATGATCACGACGTCGGGCTGAAGCTGTGTCGCCAACGCGAGTGATTCCTGGATGGACGACGCCTCGCCGACGACAGTGAAGTCCTCGGCTCGTTCGAAGGCGCGACGCAACCCCTGACGGATCAGGTCGTGATCGTCGACCAGCAAGACCTTTTTCATCCGGAGTGCGGCTCCTCCACTCCTGCGCTGACCGGCGGGCTCGACCGCTGCAGCCTAGCCGTGTTGCCTCCCAGACTTACCTCAACCGTAGTGCCGTGCGGGTCACGCGGAACAACAGCGACGGTGGTCCGCAGGCGCTTCGCACGCTCGCGCATGATCTGCAGCCCGTAGGAGTCCGCGCGGGCCCGGCCCAGCCCGCGGCCGTCGTCCTCGACGCGCAGCCATGCAGTCGGGGGATCGACGGTCAGCGAGACCCACAGGTTCTCCGCCTCCGCGTGCTTGCGGGCGTTGGTGATCGCTTCCTGGGCGATGCGAAGGAGCTCGGCCTCGGTGTCAGCGGGCAGTCGGTTGGCCGATTCCGCGAGCGACATGTGCACCGTCAGGCCGGACTGGCGGCCGACCGTGCGCACATACTCGGACAGCGCCGCCCCGAGACCGCCGTGGACGTCGACCTCGCTGCGTAGGTCGAAAATCGACATGCGCAGCTCGCTGACGATTCGGGTGATCTCGTTGCGTAGCTGTTGCAGCTGTGTCTCGAGGTCCTCGTTGCTGCCGCGTGCTTCAGCGGCGAGGCCATCAACGAAGTAACCCAGGTAGGACAACTCCTGCGCGATGCCGTCATGGATCTCGCGCGCAACGCGCCGACGTTCCTCAGCCGTAGCCAGGTCGCGGACGTCGTCGAAGAGCAATGCCGTCTCGAGGCGTAACGCGCTGTCCTCCACCAGTCGAGCGGCTTGCGCGGCGTCGGCCGGCCCGAGCGAACGTCGTACCGTCTCGAAGCCGACGACTCCGAACGTGCGCAACCCGATGACGAGCGGGATGACCAACGCGCTGCCGGCGGATCCGGAGAGCTGGCGGGAGAGTCGTTGCGGACGCTGCGAAAGCCATGCCTCCGCGAAGGGGCCATCGGCGGCGATGTCGATCTGCCAGTCGATACGCGACGCACCGATGAAGGCCAACGGGACGAGCCGACCGGCACCCGTCCGCACATAGACGGCGCCGCGCTCGAAGTCGTGCACATCCTTGAGTGTCTGGAGCAGCCCCTGCGCGATCGTCCCGGGGTCAAGGCCGACCGACAACTGCCGGGCGACCGGACGCAGCTGTGACAGCAAGCGGTAGGCCGCGGCATACGACGTGTCCGTGACCTCGGTGACGTTGCGCGCTGGGTTGAGCAAGCGGCGGATCCACGCAGCGAGCAGACCGACCGCAAGAGCGACGAGCACCCACTCCGTCATCGAGATGACCCAGTCGTGACGGCTCTCGTCAACGATGGGTATCGCCACGAGCAGTGCGCCGGCCGCTACGCCAGCCGACATCGCGGCCCCACCGATGCCGGCGAGTAGTCCGCCGACGAAAGCCGGCGCGACGAGGTAGGGAAACAGCGGGCTTGCGGCGACGTCGGAGCCGACGATCGCGACGACGCCTAGCAGGACTTCAGCGAGGCGTGCGATCCATCCGGTCAAGGCGGGCTCGTTGCGAACACTGCCGATGACCACAGCCGCAACGAGAACGGCGGTCCACGGGAGCGCCTCGTTGCGGTATGGCGACAGCGCGGCCAGAACCACGCAGAGCAAGAAGACCAGGAGGCGTACGACGATCGCGACCCGAGCCGGCTCCAGCGGCTCCTGCGTGGTCGCTGGGACGCTCATCCCGCCTTGGGCCTGGAGTACAGCGCTTCCACGTCTTTCGCGTGGTCCTTCAGCACGACGTTGCGCTTGACCTTGAGTGACGGGGTCATGTGCCCGCTGTCGACCGACCAGTCCTCGGGAAGGATGCGGAAGGCCTTGATGGCTTCGGCCTTCGACACGGCCTTGTTGGCTTCGTCGATCGCTTCTTGGATCGTGGCGCGCAGGTCATCGTCCTCGACAAGGTCGGCCACGGAGGCGTCCGCCGGCTTGCCGTGCTTGTTCTTCCAGTCCGGAAACGCCTCCTCGTCGATCGTCACGAGGGCGGCGATGAACGGTTTCTGGTCACCAACGACAAGGCACTGGCTGACCAGCGGATGTGCACGCAGCCGGTCCTCGAGTACGGCGGGTGCGACGTTCTTGCCACCCGCTGTGACGATGAGTTCCTTCTTGCGACCGGTGATCCGTAGGAAGCCGTCCTTGTCGAGCTCGCCGATGTCGCCGGTGTGGAACCAGCCGCCGTCGAGCGCTTCCTTGGTTGCCTCGGGGTTGTTGTAGTAGCCGACGAAGACGTTGTCGCCCTTCATGAGGATTTCGCCGTCGTCGGCGATGCGAATCGTGACGCCGGGAATGGGCTGGCCGACGGTCCCGACTTTCATCGCCCCCGGGCGGTTGCAGGTCGCACCGGCGGTTGTCTCGGTGAGGCCGTAGCCCTCGTAGATCGGTAGGCCGATCCCACGGAAGAAATGTCCGAGCCGCGCGCCCAGTGGCGCACCACCGCTCACCGCCGCGGTCGCCCGACCGCCGAGTGCGGCGCGCAACTTGCCATAGACAAGCGTGTCGAAAATGCGGTGAGGCACTTCGAGCGCAGCCCGCTTGAGGGGACTGCCGTCGAGCGAATCGCTGTAGCCGATCGCGACCTGCTCGGCGAGGTCAAAGATGGCGCCCTTGCCGTCGGCATGCGCGCGCTGCTTCGCGGTGTTGTAGACCTTCTCGAACACACGCGGCACCGACAGGATGAATGTCGGCTTGAAGACCGCGAGGTCGGGCAGCAGATTTTTGATGTCGGACGTGTGGCCCATCCGCACGCGGTTGTGAACGCACCCGACCTGAATGATCCGGGCGAACACGTGCGCGAGCGGAAGGAACAGCAACGTCGACTGGTCCGGCCCGAACAGCTCGTCGAGGCCTTCAGTCGTCGCCATCGCGTCATACAGGAAGTTGCGATGAGTCAGCTCGCAACCCTTCGGGCGTCCGGTCGTGCCCGACGTATAGATGATCGTGGCGAGGCTCTCCGGATTCAGCGTGCGTCGACGCTGTTCGATCTCGTCCTCGCTGACGCGATTGCCCCCGCCGATGAGTGGTTCGAGATCGGTGATCTGCCAGGCCTTCTTCGCACTCGGGACCTTGACGCTGTCGCATGCCGACTTGTGCGCGTCGGTCTCGTAAAACAACCCGACGGCTCCCGAGTCGGACAGGATCCACTCGACCTGCTCAGCGGAGGACGTTTCGTAGATCGGCACAGTGACCGCGCCAGCGGTCCAGATCGCATAATCGACGAGGGTCCACTCATAACGCGTAGCTGACATCAGCGCGACCCGATCGCCGGCCTGCACGCCGGCGGAGATCAACCCAGCGGCGACTGCCTTGACCTCTTCGGCGAAATGCTTGGCCGTGACCGACGTCCAGTCACCGTCGACCTTGCGCTCGAACGCCACCGTGTCCGGGAAGTCCGACGCGTTGCCGAACACCGCGTCGGTGAGATTCGCGTCCTGCGGCAAAGTGAAATCCGCGGGGACGGAGAATTCGGCCACGTGGTCTCCTCGGGATGTGACGGTTGTCACTAACGGTAGTCAGCCGGCACCGAGTTGATAAGCCCGGATGGGCGTTCAGGAATCTAGTCAATCTGCCGAAACAGTCCTGGTGACGACCGTCCGTTGCCCGTCCTGCGACGCCGCCGTGCCCGCCGACGCCTCGTGGTGCACGCTGTGCTTCGCCAGGCTCGACGCTGCCCCGGCCGCGGCAGCCGCGCCAGTCGCCCCCGCCCTGCCCGTCGCCCCGGCTCCCGTTGCAGCACCCGTTGCCGGACGACACGCGGCGCCTAGCTCTGACGTGCTGACTGCCCCGGTGCCCGGTGTCGACCCATGGGTCGCCGCCGCGATTGCCGAGGCCGTGCCCGTGCAAGCCGAGCCCCAAGCCCTCGCTCCGGTGCTGCCGGTCGCGCCACCCCCGCCGCCGGTCGCGCCCCTGCCGCCCGCGGTGCCGGTGCTGGAGGCGCCGGTGCTGGCGGCGCCGGCCGCGGCTGTTGCCACCGCCACCGTCGAGGCACCGACCTGGCCGTGCTCGACGTGTGGCCACCGAGTTGCCTTTGACCTGACGGCCTGCCCGGACTGCGGGATGCCGTTCATGGGCGGCATCAGCCCGCAGGTGTCGCTGCGGGTGCCCGGCGTGGGTGAGCTCACCTCGCTGACACCCGGCATGAAGTTCGCCTTCATCGCCGGCGGAGCCGCACTCATCACCGGGGTGCTCGTGCTGCTGTTCCTCGTCCTCGGACACATCTTCTAGCCACTACAGTCGGCATGTGCGCGTGCATGTCGTCTCTGACGTTCATGCACGCGCCGACGCTCTCGCCAAGGCCGGTGACAACGCTGATGCGTTCATCTGCCTCGGCGACCTCGTCCTCTTCCTCGACTATGAGGACCCTGCCGGCGGCATCTTCGCCGAGATGTTCGGAGCGGAGGCGGCCACCCGCCTGATCCGGCTGCGCACCGAGCGCCGCTTCGACGAGGCGCGCGAGTTCTCCGGGTCGCTGTGGGCCAGCCTCGGTGAAGGCACTCCACGTGACCACATCGAACGCGCGATCCGGACGCAATACTCCGACTTGTTCACGGCGATGCCGACACCTGCCTATGTCACCTACGGCAACGTTGATGTGCCCCACTTGTATGCCGACTATCTCCGCGACGGCATCACCGTCCTTGACGGCGAGACCACCGTGATCGGTGACCGGACGTTCGGCTTCGTCGGTGGCGGCTTACGCACGCCGATGCGGACGCCATACGAGATCTCCGACGAGGACTACGCCGCCAAGGTCGCCGCGATCGGTGCCGTGGATGTGTTGTGCGCGCACATCCCCCCGGACATCCCGCAATTGCTGTATGACGTCGAAGCGCGCCGGATGGAACGCGGCAGCAAGGCGCTCGTCGAGGCGATCCGGGACACGCAGCCCGCAGTTGTCTTGTTCGGGCACGTGCACAACCCTCTCGTCAGCCGGGTTCGAATCGGTAAGACGGAGTGCGTCAACGTCGGTCACTTCCGTGGCCGGGGGACCCCCTACGTCCTGGAGTGGTAATGGCGGATCAGGCGACGTCGAGCATCACCGTCAACGCCGACAAAGCCGCGGTCATGGCGGTGATTGCCGACTTCGAGGCCTACCCGGAGTGGGCGTCGATGATCCGCAGCGCGACTGTCGACGAGAAGGGGACGGACGGTCGTGCCAGCAAGGTGACGTTCGTGCTCGACGCGGGGGTGCTGAAGGACGAATACACCCTCGCTTATGACTGGGACGGTGACGATCGAGTCGACTGGCACCTCGTCAAGGGCAAATCGCTGAAGAGCCAGGAAGGGTCTTACATCCTGGAGGGCAGCGGCGGAGAGACCCGGGTCACGTACAAGCTCGCTGTCGACCTGGCGATCCCGATGCTCGGCATGTTCAAGCGCAAGGCCGAGAAGGTGATCATCGACACCGCACTCAAGGGCCTGAAGAAGCGCGTCGAAGGCTGACGACCTACGCCTGAACCTCCTGACAAGTAATCTTCCCGGGGTGCGCGTCCTGCTGTTCACCGGGAAGGGCGGCGTCGGCAAGACGACCACGTCGGCATCGACCGCCGCTCTGGCAGCGGCGCGCGGGCACAAGACGCTGGTGCTGTCGACGGACCCGGCGCATTCGCTCAGCGACGCTTTCGGAGTGCCGCTCGGCGACGAACCGACCGAGATCCCCGGCGTTGCCGGCAGCCTCTACGGACAGCAGGTCGACACGCAGCGGGCCTTCGAGGCGTCCTGGCGCGAGGTGCAGCACTACTTACGCGAGGTTCTCGAGGCCGGTGGCGTCGACCCGATCGAGGCGGAGGAGCTCACCGTCCTGCCGGGCGCCGAGGAGGTGCTCGCGCTTCTCGAGCTTCGCCGTCAGGTGGAGCGCTGGGACGTCGTTGTCGTCGACTGCGCCCCCACAGCGGAGACGCTTCGGCTTCTCGCACTGCCGGAGGCGCTGAACTGGTACATGGACCGCGTGTTCCCGGTCGAACGTCGGGTGGTGCGGTCGTTGCGCCCAGTCCTGTCACACCTGGCCGGCGTACCCATGCCGCCGGACCGGGTGTTCGCCGCAGTTGAACGCCTGCATGGTGAGCTGAGCGACGTTCGCCAGCTGCTTGTCGATCCGAAGACCACATCCGTGCGGCTCGTGCTCACTCCCGAAGCGGTCGTAGTCGCCGAGGCGCGGCGCACTTACACGTCGTTGGCGATGCACGGCTATCGCGTCGACGGTGTGGTCGCCAACCGCGTGTTCCCGGCCGACGGCGATGAGTTCGTCCGCGGCTGGGCAGCAGCACAACAGACCCAACTTGCCGGGATCGGGGCGTCGTTCGGCGCTGTGCCGATCTGGCGGTCGCCGTACCTTCCGTCCGAACCCGTCGGCGTCGACGCGCTCGCAGCCCTCGCGACGGAGATGTATGGCGACAACGACCCACTAGCTGTCGTTGACACACCTGACCCGATCGCGGTCGAGCGACTGGGTGATGAGTTCGTCATGAGCGTTGCCTTGCCGTTCGCCGATCGGCGCGACGTCGATCTCGTGCGCAAAGGCGACGAGCTGGTGTTGACCGTCGGAAGCCACCGACGCGTCCTTGCGTTGCCGAGCGTGCTGACGCGATGCATCGTCGACGGCGCGGCGCTACGGGACGGCCGACTCCGTATCCGCTTCCGACCCAATCCGGATGTCTGGATACGCGGATGACGAGCTCCCCGGACGTTGGTCCGCTCGCTGAAGAAGCTGCCCGGTTCGTCGATGCACTGGGCGACTGGGCGCGCGGACATCTTGGCCCCGCCGCGAGCTCGATCGGTCAGTCGGCTGAGTGCTCGCTCTGCCCGATCTGCCAGTTGCTGTCGTTGGTGCGCCAGGCCAAGCCGGAGACGTTCGGGCACTTGCTCGAAGCATCGGCTGCGTTGAGCGCGGCTTTGCGCTCGGTCGTCGAGGGCCACACCGCACACCCGTCGAACGGAGCATTCGAGCGAATCGATCTCGACGCCGACGCGGACTTCACGTGAAGACGATCGGCATCGACATCGGGGGCACCAAGGTCGCGGCCGGTGTCATCGACGAGAACGGCAACATCCTCGCGCAGGCGCGGCGCCGGACCCCCAGTCGCGACCCCGAGCATCTGGTCGATGTCATCAGCGAGATCGTGCGGCAGCTGTTGAGCGAACATGACGTGGCCGCGATCGGAGTCGGCGCTGCGGGCTTCATCGACAAGGAGCGGCGTCGCGTGCTGTTCGCGCCCAACCTCAGCTGGCGCGAGACCCCGTTGCATGACGAGATTGCCGCGCGCGTCGACCTTCCGGTGATCGTCGAGAACGACGCCAACGCCGCCGCCTGGGGCGAATACCGCTTCGGCGCGGGTGAGCAGCATCCACATGTCGTCGTGCTCACCATCGGCACCGGCATCGGTGGTGGCCTCATCATCAACGGCCAGCTCTACCGCGGTGGGTTCGGTCTGGCGGGTGAGCCGGGCCATGTCCGGGTGGTCCCGGGCGGGCGGCAATGCGGGTGCGGCAACCTCGGGTGCTGGGAGCAGTACTGCAGTGGCACCGCTCTTGTCCGTGCCGCGCGGGAGATCGCGACGGAACGACCCGACGATGCGAAGCGGCTGCTCGAGCTCGCAGACACGGTCGACGCCATCGATGGCCCGGTCGTCACGCGCGCGGCACAGGAGGGTGACCCAGCCGCGATCGACTGTTTCGAAGAGATCGGGCGTTGGCTCGGGCAGGGCATTGCTGATCTCGCGGCCATCCTCGACCCGGTGCGTTTCGTCGTCGGCGGCGGCGTCTCCGATGCGGGTGAACTGTTGTTGCGGCCGGCGCGTGACACGTACGCCGCCGCGCTCACCGGTCGCGGCCACCGCCCGATGGCCGACGTCGTCATCGCGAAGCTCGGCGCGGAGGCGGGAATGATCGGCGTCGCGGACCTCGCTCGGCAGCGATAGCGCTCATGCGCGCGGTCGTTGCGCTCGGCGGCAATGCGTTGAGCCCGCCCGGCGGCTCGGGCACCGTGCGAGAGATGCGAGCTGCTTTGCGCAAAACGGCGGCGTTGCTCGCTGAGCTGGTCGAACGCGGTGTCGAGCTCGTCATTTCGCACGGCAACGGACCGCAGGTCGGCCGCATCTTGTTGCAGCAGGAGTATGCCGCCGCCTATGTCCCACCGATGCCGATGGACGTCTGCGGCGCGGAGAGCCAAGGTCAGATCGGGTACTTGTTGGTGCAGGCACTGGACAGCGCACTGCGCCGTCGTGGCCTGGACACGCGGGCGCTCTGTCTCGTCACGCAGGTTGTCGTCGACGGCCGTGACCCTGCCTTTCGCCGGCCGACAAAGCCGGTCGGACCGTCATACGACCGGCCGGACGCGCAGCGCATCGTGCACGAGACCGGCCACGTCTTCACCATCCAGTCCGACAAGACGTGGCGGCGGGTGGTGGCGTCGCCGAAGCCGATGCGGTTCGTGGAGGAGGCTCCGCTCCTGCAGGTCATCGAGGCGGGCCACGTCGTCATCGCTGCGGGCGGCGGGGGAGTGCCCGTCGTCGAGCACAAGCGCGAGCTGGTCGGCGTCGAGGCGGTCGTCGACAAGGACCTCACCGCAGCTCGCCTGGCCGGGCTAGTCAATGCAGATGTGCTCGTGATCCTTACTGGCGTCGACAAGGTGTATGCCGACTACGGCACGCCGACGCAGCGGGCACTGGATCGGCTGTCCGTGGCCGACGCCGCAGAGTTGTTGCCGACTCTCGACGTTGGTTCGATGGGACCCAAGATCGAGGCGTGCATCGACTTCGTGTCCCGCGGCGGGAAACGCGCCGTCATCACCTCATTGGAGCGAGTCGTGGATGCTGTGTTCGCGTCGGCAGGAACGACGGTGACCGCCGGCAATGAGTGAGCTGCGACTGCTGACCTACAACGTGCGTTCGCTACGCGACGACGTGGACGCGGTGGCCGCAGTCGTGCGGGCCTTGGCGCCTGATGTCGTTGCTGTGCAGGAGGCGCCTCGCATGTTGCGCTGGCGGTCGAAGCGCGCCGCCCTCGCGCGCAAGTCCGGTCTCGTCGTCGGGACGGCAGACCGGACCGGCGGCTTATTGGTGATGACGACGCTGGCCGCTCGTGTCCTCTCGACGCGATTCAGCTTGTTGCCGAAAACGCCCGACCTGCATCAGCGTGCCGTGGAGATCGCCGAGATCGAGCTTCGTGGTGCTCGCTGGGGCGTTGCATCCGTGCACTTCTCGCTCAACGCCGACGAGCGGATGCAGCATCTCGAGCCGTTGTGGGCCGCGCTGGACGGCGTCGATGCTCCGCTCGTCGTCGCCGGTGATGTCAACGAGGAACCACGTGGGCCGGTGTGGCAGTCGCTCGCGACTCGGTTGCAGGACGCGTACGTCGCTTCCCCGGACGGGCCGGCGGAGACCTACTCAGCGCGCGAACCGCGTCGCCGGATCGACGGAATTTTCGTCGACCCGACGGTCGAGGTGGTGTCATGCCACGCCGTACACGGCGCATCCGGCTCCGCGACGGACATTTCCCGCGACCTACTCGTAGCAGCGAGCGACCACCTACCCGTGCTCGCCATACTCCGCCAATAACCGCTTGTGTTGAGTGCGACCTTTACGTCGATTTCAAGAGCGCAAAACGAGCGCGAAGGTCGCACTCAACAAGCTGCTTTTAGGGGCGGCGGTAGTCGGGGACGAGTTCGTAGGCCAGCTGTTCGAGGAACAGGCCGATGTCGGTGACGATGCCGATCGCTTGCGCACTGCCGCGGTCGGCCAGCTTGGTCACCGTTGCCGGGTTGATGTCGACGGCGACCAAGGGAACTGATGCGGGAAGGATGTTTCCCGTGGCGATCGAGTGCAGCATGGTCGCGACCATGATCGCGAAACCGACACCTTTCAACTGGCCACGCATCGCACGCTGACCGTCGATGACGTCGGTGTAGACGTCGGGAAGCGGACCGTCGTCGCGCACCGACCCCACCAGGATGAACGGCTTGTTGGCCGTGACCATCGCGTGCATGACGCCGCGGGTCAGCACGCCACTCTCTACGGCCGCCGCGATCGAACCGGCGGCCCGGATCGTGTTGATCGCGCGGATGTGGTGCTCATGACCGTGCTCGACGCCTTGGCCGTGCGCCAGGTCGACACCCAACGACGTCCCGAACAATGCCGACTCGATGTCATGGGTCGCGAGCGCGTTGCCCGAGAACAGGACATCCACCCAGCCGTGGTCGACGAGCGCGGCCATCGGGCCCGCCGCCCCTGTGTGCACGACCGCCGGCCCGGCCACCCAGAGCACCCGGCCACCATCGCTTTTGACCTCGCGCATCCGTTCCGCGATCTGTCGCACCAGCAGCGCCTGCGGCTTCTCACTGGACACGGATGAGGACATGAACTCGAAGTCATCCCCGAGCGCCTTGTGCTCGCGGGGTGGCAGCACGACCTTGATGCCGCCGGCACCGCAGACGATCTGGTCGCCTGCCGATACGTCACTCACCGGGACCGTGCGCACCCGGCCGTTCTCGACCAGCAGGCCGCAGTCCATTTCCGGGTGTTCCACCGGGACCCAGCCGCCGTCGAGGCGTACGACGGTCTCCAGGTTGGTCGTGGAGTAGAAGTCATCGGGAAAGACGCCGTCCGCGGGTGCCGGCTTGGTGAGGGCGCTGCCCGGGTCGACCTGGTTGACACCATGTGTCTGCAGCCGCATGAGGAGTCGCTGCAGGTCCTCATTGGTGTCGGCGAGGATGACGATCCGCGCGTGAGACTCGTCCTCGTGGGTCTTGCCGACCTCGAAGCGCTCGATCGTGTAGTCGCCGCCGTAGTCGAGCACGTCGTCAAGAATTCGCGCCAGGACGCCGGTGTCCATGAGGTGACCGGTGATCTCGACCGTTTCGCTGACCTGCACGGCGGCAAGGCTAGGGCAGGCCGCCTCGCCTGGCCTACGGTGCCTAGGCCCGAATGATCCCTGCAATCGTCCTTTCTAGTCACAACGGGTCTCGCGCACTTCGACCGGTTTTCGGACCCTTGAGGGCGATGATCGTCACCTCGACGGCCGGCCCGTCCCTTCTGTCCGAGCATGCTGTCCATCTGTTGTCGATAGGCATCCCCGTTGGTCTGCTGCTCGTCGGCCTCGCGCTGGACTCGTGGCGCAAACGTCGGGCCCGACGGGTCGTAGCTGTCGGCGGCCGGCAAGTGCCACTGCGCGTGGGCGCCGCGGCGTGCGCCGGCGCGGCGCTCGTCCACGTCGCGGTGATGCCGGAGCACTTTCACGAGTACTGGCTGTTCGGAGCGTTCTTCGCGGGCGCGGCCGCCGCCCAGTTGGCCGGTGCGTGGCTGTTGGCCTTCCGGCCGTCGCGGCAGCTCGTGGCCGCAATTGCGCTCGGGAACGCTGCCGTCATCTGCCTGTGGCTCGTGACTCGGGTCGTCGGGCTGCCGGTCGGTCCCGAAGCCGGCTCAACGGAGGGCTTCGGCGTCCTCGACGTTTTCGCCAGTGCGTGCGAGCTGGCTGTGGTGATCGGCTGTATCGCTGGGTTGCGGATGGCCCGGCCGCAGCGCGCGTCAGACCGGGCGCCCTACGTGGCCGCGCCCGTGGAGCGGGTGCTCGTCCCATGACTGCGTTCCCGGGCGCTTGGTGGTTGTCTGCCGGGCGCGACTCCACGGCCGTCCGCCTTGTTGCGGTCGTGCGCCTCGCGGTCATCATGTGCATTGCTGCGATCGGGTCGTTCGCCGCGCCGCTGCACGGTCATACCGCTCGGTTCCTCTTGGTCCTTGGCCTCGTCGGCGTGCCGTGGTCGACGAGCGTCTTCTTCTGCGCCGATCGTCCCGACAACCGCATCGCTGTTTACGGCGGCCCGATCGGCGATCTGCTCATGCTGTTTGCCGCGCAGTCGTTGCTCAACAACGCGGTCGAGCCGGTGTTGCTCGGCTATCTCGTGCTCGTGGCGTTCACCGTTTACACCGCCGGGAGATCGTTCGCCGCGTTGCTTGTCGCCGCAGCCATCGGCTTGACGTTCATTGCGCACGAGATCGGGCCCGGCAACCAACAGCTACGCGCGTCGATCACGATCCCCATCTTCATCGGCGCCGCTGCGCTCGTGCCGTTGCTGGAACGTACGACGGCGCTACAGGCGCGCGCGACCGCCCAGTCGGAGCGTTTGCGGACCAGAGCGGACACCATCCTCACGCATGTGGCGGATGCGGTGTTCGTCACCGACACCACGGGTCGCATCGTGCTCTGCAACCCCGCGACCGAGCGGTTGCTGCGACTCCCCGCCGCGGGCATCACCGGCTCGCCCTGCAGTGCGGTGGTGGGACTCCGTGCGGGAGAGCGGGTGCTGGACTGCTCGACCGGCTGCGCACTACTGCACCATCAGGCGCCCGAAGGCCAGGACCTGTGGCGGTTGACGACTGGCGAACGTCGGCAGCCGCTGCTCGCCGAAGCCGCCGAGGTGCCTGGCGCCGACGGACGCATGGAAGTCGTGCACTCGGTTCGCGACATCACGCGGCTGAAGCAGGCCGAGGAGGCGAAGACGCTGTTCCTGGCGACGGCGTCACACGAATTGAAGACACCGCTCACGGTTATCTCCGGGTTCGCCTCGACGCTGCTCAAATATCCGGATCTCAACGACGAGATGCGCCTGAGCGCCTACGAAGCCATTTCCACCCGCTCCGTCGAGCTGACCCGCATCGTCGAGCGACTGCTCTTGTCCAGCCGGATCGAAGCCGGCCGGCTCGAGGTCAAGCTCGAGCATGTCGACGTCATGCCGCTGCTTCGCGAGCGGGTCGCGAGCTACACCGCGAGCATGCATCGGCCGGTCACGCTGCACACGAGTGACCCGTTGCCGCTCGCCGTCGCCAACATTCCCGCATTGACGACGGTCGTGGACCACCTGCTCGACAACGCGATCAAGTATTCGCCCGGCGGGGAGCCCATCGAGATCTGCGCGGCCGCCAACGAATACGCGCTCGACATCGGGATCACTGACCATGGCGTGGGCATGGACGCCGACCAGGCAGCGCACTGCTTCGACCGGTTCTGGCAGGCCGAGTCCACCGACGTGCGTCGTTTCGGCGGCACGGGCATCGGCTTGTACATCGTCCAGTCGCTGGTCGATGCGATGCATGGACGTATCAGCGTGCACAGTGCGCCAGGCGAAGGCTCGACCTTCACGGTGGCGCTGCGCCGGGCGGACGCCGTACCTCCACAACAGCCGCGCGTTGAGGGGGAAGCAACATCCATCCGTGAGTTCATGAGACAGATCGGCGTACCGGAGAGGAACCGCCGATGAACGCTGCAGTTGCCGTCGCCAACATCGGGTTGGGGCTCATCTACACGTGTTACGGCGTGATGACGATCATCGATCTGAAGAACGGATGGCGCACTAACGGCCTGTCGCACTTCGGTCTCGCGTGGATCGCGATGGCGTTCACCTGCGGACCACATCACCTCGAGCATGGCTTGCACGCGGGCTTCGCCGGCGGTAGTGCCGGCGCACTCGACCTCTTGGCAGTCGGGCTCGGCGCACCTGCGGGATTGACGTGGTTCGCCCTACGTGTCGAGGCCTTGTTCGGTGGGCGCGGTGATCGCTTCATTCGCGGAACACCGCGCTGGGTGTCGATTCTTCCGTGGCTGGCTGTGGCTTATGCCGCTGCCGTCGTGGCTGCCATCGGCTGGATCCTGTCGCACGGCGTGCACATGACCCCGCGCATCACGCCGAACATCCTGCTGCTGTTCATCTACTCGCTGATCGGGTACTACCTGCTGCGCACGCAGCTCAACAACCACGGTCCGGCCGGTGGCTGGTCGCTGTCGGGGCTCGCTCTGACGATCGTGTTCCCGACCTGCGGTGTGATGCATGCGATCTTTGCGGCATACGCGGTGTCCGGGAGCTACGCGGTCGAGTCGCACGGTCTCGTCATCGACTGGCTCGCCGTCCCGGCCGCCATCTACTTCGTCTGGGTGGTCCGAGCGCTGCACCTCGGCACCTTCACCGACTGGAACGACGGCGCCGAGGGCGCTCTCCCACAAGTGGCGATCGCATGAAAAACGAAAGGGTATGTACATGACGGCGGCGGCTCCCGAGATCACGACGTTGATCGTCGACGACCAGCAGGACATTCGCCTGTTGCTTCGAGTGCTCATTGATGCCGCGAATGAGGGACTGCGCGTGGTCGGCGAAGCGGCAAGTGGTCAGGAGGCGATCGCCGAGGTCGACCGCATCGAACCCGTTGTCGTGGTCTTCGACGAGATGATGCCGGAGATGTCGGGGGTGGAAGCGGCGAGAGCGGTACGCCGCACCCGACCGGCACAGATCATGATCCTCTGCACCGCGTATCTCGATGACGGGGTGATCGACCGGGCCCGTGCAGCGGGGATGAATGCCTGGTTGGCCAAACAGGACGTAGCGCTACTGCCGGATCTCATCCGCAGCGTGGTTGCCGAAACCGCCTAGACGACTGCTCCGTCGTCCCAGCCGGAGTCTGTCGGTGGCCCTTGGCGCATGTTGTAGACGAGGCTGACGACACCACCGAGGATGCAGATCAACGCGACGAAGGTGAAACTGCCCCCGTCAAGGTTGGTGGCAAGGATCACGAGCCCGAACGCGATAGCGGCCAGGGCGCCGACGGTCGACTTGCGCAGCCGGGGGAACGGTGGCGGCGGTGGCGGTTCGAAATGGTCCTCGTCCGCCGGGTCGTAGGAGTAGTCGTCCTCGTCCCCATCGCGGCGATCAGCGTCGTCGCTGCGGCGCAGACTGATGGACTCGACGGACTCGTCCTCCGGCCAACTTGGTGACGCCGGGCCCGGCGTTGCCTGCAGCGAAGCCAGCACTTGTTGCCACGCGGTCTCGAAGTCGGGGTCCGGCGCGACAAGTTGGCTCGTCGACTCCGCATCGACGAGCTCCTTGGCGCGGGCGACCCGCGTGTCATCGACCCAGAGCCGGTCGATCGGCCGGTCGGGAAGGCGCGTTTCCATGGCCCCGCCCGTCGACGTCGTCGGCGCGGCGTATGCGGCGATGCCCTCATCGCGCAACGTGATGAGCAGCGCGTCCGCAACCCGCGGGTCCAGGTCGGCTACGGCGACGTAGTTCGCGCAGCGCAGACCGTTGTCCCGGCTGCCGCGGCGCGAGCCCTCGAGGTCCATCGCATTCAGTGTGCCTGAACGAAGGCCAGTGTCTCCTCGACAATGAGCGGAAGGTCGTTGTCCATCGTCGCGACGTGGTAACTGTCCTCGAGGATCACCTGGCGCTTGTCCGTCGTACCTGCGCCACTCATCAGCCGTTCGCTGTTGGCCGGCTCGACGACGTGGTCGTCGCGGCTGGTGAGCACCAACAGCGGTTGGGTGAGTTTGTCCAGATCGGCGTTGGTGACCTTCCACAGCTGCGCGAGCTGGTACGCCGCCTTGACCGGCAGTCGTTCGTAGGCGGGTTCGGTCACGCCGGGCTTCTTGATGTCGTTGCCGACCGGCGGCATCGACGGTACGAACAGTCGCAACGCCGGAAGCAGCTTGGCCTCTTTGCGCAGGGTGAACAGCGACGGGTTGACGACCACGACGCCGGCGACATCAGCGCCGCGCTGCTCGGCGAGGCGCAGCACAAGCGTCCCGCCCATCGACAAGCCCAGGACGAAGGTCTTCGCGCAGCGACTGCGCACCTCGTCGAAGGCTCGCTCGAGCTCGCCGTACCAGTCCTGCCAGGACGTGCGGTTGGCGTCCTGCCAGCGAGTTCCATGTCCCGGCAAACGAGGGATGCGAACCGTTAGACCGGCGGCGGCCAGCTGTTCACCCCAAGCGCGCATGCTGCCAGGCATGCCGGTGAGCCCGTGGCACAGCACGGCGGCAACCGGTCCGCCGTCGGCGGCGTACGGCTCGGCTTCCGGACGTAGCGGCACGCCGGGATCGTTGCACGGAGGGATTACGTTGTGATGGCGGGCCAGCTAGAATTCTTCTCAAAAGGTGACATTGGCGTGGCTGGGTCGAGCCATTGCTCGGGGGACCTGGCTTCCCTAGGGTGGGCGGCTACGGAACGCATGGGAGGGCGGTGACCGCGCGATGTTCTACCAGTTCCTGAAGTACGTCGTGCTCGGCCCGATCCTCAAGCTGCTGTTCCGGCCCTGGGTCGAGGGCATGGACAACATCCCGAAAGAGGGCCCGGCGATCCTCGCCAGCAATCACCTGTCGTTCTCCGACTCGATCTTCCTGCCCCTCCAGGCGCCGCGGCGGATCACTTTTCTGGCCAAAGCGGACTACTTTACCGGGCGTGGGATCAAGGGATTTCTGACGAAGGGCTTCTTCAAGGGCGTTGGGCAGGTGCCCATCGACCGCTCCGGTGGTCGGGCCTCTGAGGCCGCGCTCAAAAAGGCGCTGGAGATCCTCAACAACGGCGAGCTGCTCGGCATCTATCCCGAGGGCACCCGCTCCCCGGACGGCCGCCTCTACCGCGGCAAGACGGGCATCGCGCGGATGGCGCTCGAAGCGGGCGTGCCGGTGATCCCCGTCGCGATGATCAACACCTTCGACATCCAGCCGCCCGGCCAGGTCATGCCGCGGATCATGCGGGTCGGCATCCGGATCGGCGAACCGCTCGACTTCTCGCGCTACCAGGGCATGGAGGGCGACCGGTTCGTCCTACGCTCGATCACCGACGAGATCATGTACGAGCTCATGCAGCTGTCCGGCCAGGAGTACGTCGACACCTACGCGACCAAGGCCAAGGAAGACATCGCCGACGCGCGTCGGGCCGCGGCTGAAGCGCTCGTCGCCGACGACCGCGCCCTCGTCGGCACCCGCAAGGCTTCCTGATCTGGCGGAGCAGCTGTGGCGGGCGGTTGCCGTCTATCGCCTGGCTGCACTCGTCTACGCCGCAGTCCTGATCGGGGTGAACCACTCGCACTACGAGCGTCCGGCTCTCGGCTGGGCACTGCTCGGCGTCATGACGGTGTGGACAGCGCTCACGGCCGTCGCCTACGCCCAGCCGGTGGGTCGGCGGTGGCCGCTGCTCGTCGCCGACGTCGCGGTCGCCGTGGGGATGGTGCTCGCCACGCTCGCGGTCGAGACCGCCCACCGGATCGACGCCGGGTCGCCGACCTTGCCCGCCGCCTGGGCGGCCGCGCCGATCCTTGCCTGCGCGGTGGCTGACGGCCCGCGCGGGGGCACGCTGGCCGCGCTGGCAGTCGCGGCGGCGGACGTCGGCGAGCGGGGCAGCCTGACCGAGCACACCTTCAACGGCGTCGTCCTCCTGCTGTTCGCGGGAGCCGTCGGTGGCTACGTCGTCAGGCTCGGCGTCCGGGCCGAGCGAGCCATCGGAACTGCCGCCCGGCGGGAAGCCGCCGTGGCCGAGCGAGAGCGCTTGGCGCGCGACATCCACGACTCGGTGCTGCAGGTGCTCGCGCTGGTCTCGCGCCGGGGGGCGGCCCTGGGCGGCGAGGCGTCGGAGCTGGCCCGGCTGGCCGGTGAACAGGAGGTCAGGCTGCGCTCGCTGGTGAGCACGCCGGCGCCGGTCCGGGACGACAAAGGGTCGGTTGACGTCCGCGCCCTGCTCGAGCCCCTCGCCAGCGCCGCCGTGACCGTCTCGTGTCCGGCTGACTCGGTGCCCCTGCCCGAGCACGCCGCGCACGAGGTAGCCGCAGCCGTCGCCGCCGCGCTCGACAACGTACGGCGACACGCCGGGGACGGTGCCCGTGCCTGGGTGTTTCTGGAGGACGCCGAGGACACCGTGGTGGTGTCGATCCGTGACGACGGCCTAGGTATGCCGACCGATCGGCTGGATGAAGCGCGTGAGGCGGGGCGGCTGGGCGTCATACAGAGCATCCTTGGACGGGTGCGGGACCTCGGCGGGCAGGCAACCGTGACCTCGGCACCGGGAGAGGGGACGGAGGTCGAGCTGCGTGTGCCCCGCTGCTGACGCCACGGTCGCCGAGGGCGCGCTTCGGGTGCTCGTCGTCGACGACCACCCCATCTGGCGCGACGGGGTCGCGCGGGACCTCGAGGCGGCCGGGTACGTCGTCTGCGGTACGGCGGGGGAGGGCGCCCAGGCATTGCGGGTCGCCGCGGCAACTCGCCCGGACGTCGTCCTGCTGGACCTCAATCTGCCGGACATGAGCGGGGTCGAGGTTGCCCGCGGGCTCGCGGCATTGGAACCCGCGCCGCGTGTCCTGGTCTTGTCGGCGAGTGGCGAGCGGCAGGACGTGTTGGACGCGATGACGGCGGGGGCGACCGGCTATCTGCTGAAGTCGGCCAGCATGTCTGAACTGCTGGAGGCGGTTCAGCGGGTGGCCGGCGGAGATGCGGTGTTCACGCCGGGGCTGGCCGGGCTGGTGCTCGGGGAATATCGCCGCCTCGCCGGCGGGGTTGAGGACGTGCCGCGACTGACCGAACGCGAGACGGAGATCCTGCGACTGGTGGCCAAGGGGCTGACCTATCCGCAGATCGCGGAGCGGCTTGTGCTGTCGGTGCGCACCGTGCAGAACCATGTGCAGAGCACACTCACCAAACTGCAGCTGCACAACAAGGCTCAGCTCGTGCGGTATGCCCTGGAGCAAGGGCTGGATTGAGTACAACTACTCAGCTGCAGTCGAGCACCTGACCTCAGGCGTCGGAGTCGTCCGGCACCCACCGTGAGGTCATGAACGAAACCACGCTCTCCTCACCGTCCAAGTCCCGCTGGCCGATCGCCATCGGGTGGTTCTTCCTCGGCACGCTATTGACGAGTGCGACCGGAAGTCTCGCCGGGATTCTCGCCAGCAACGTTGACCGTCACGTCAGCAGCCTCATCGCGGAACTGACGGTTGGCGCCGGCATTGCGTCAGCCGTCGTGATCGCCTGCCGGCTGCCGAAGCGCGCGCGGCTGATGTTCATCGTCGGCGTCGTCATGCCCGTGTTGCTCGCCGTGGCTTTCGTCGTGTGGCTCATCTGGGCGTTCGCCCACAGCAACTTCACCTTCTAAGGGGTTCAGCGCATGAACGGGATCGGCTCGACGGGCAACGAAACAAAACGGCTGCTGCTTGCCCTTGGCGCGGCCTGTTCGATCGTCGCGTTCGCGACCGGGACTGCTGTGATCTGGTCGGACCTCGGTCGCTCGGGCCAGGTTGCACTCATGGTGGCGGTCACGTCCGCTCTGCTTGTCACCGCTGTGCGGTTGCGCCGGCTGCCGTCGACCGCGGACGCACTTGCAGCGATTGGGTTGGCGGGCGCGGCAATTGATGCGACGGCCGCGCGAACGCTCGGTCTCGAACTGGCGGCCGGCGGTGCGACACACGTCTATGTCGCGGTGGCGGCCGCTTTCGTCGGTGCGCTCGCGACGGCCGTGGCAGTGTTGCGCAGCGACTTGACAGCTCCGCGAGTGGTTGGGGCTTTGGCGTCGTACGCCGCGGCGACCGCTGTGGTCGATCCGACAACTGCCGCTCGCGGCGCTGCGCTGGGCCCAATTGCTGTTGTCGTCGCTGTTGTTCTGGATCGAATCTTCCGCAGTGCGGTTGCGGCACCGGCGCGCGGAGTGTCTGCTGTCACCGGGGCGACGTTGGTGCTGGTCGGCGCGGTGAATGCGGCGTGGGCGGCATGGACGCATCAGCCGGCGGCTCTATTCGGTGCGGTGCTCGTTGCGATGTTGTTGGTGTTGCCCGAGGTGGTCGAGGAGCAGGAGCGGATCAGTGGCGCGGCGGGTGCTGCCGCCGGTGGGATCGCGGCTGTGCTTGGCATCGCGGCGGCGAGTGATGTCGATGCTGTCTCGCGCGCGATGGCTACGTTGATTTCGGCGATCGTGGTCGTGCTGGCGCTCGTTCCGATGTCACCTCCTGCGCCACTGCAGCGGTTGCGCGTTGCCCTTGTCAGCGCAGGAACCTTTGTCGCAGCTGTGTCCTATCTGTCGTTGGTGTTGGACACGTCGACCTTCGCGGGTGTGAATGCCGGACTCGCCGGTGTTGCACTCTGCGCGCTCGTGCTGCTGCCGATGCGTTGGATCAGTGGACTCGCAGCGGGCGCATTTGCTTCTGTGGCAACGGATCTGGCGTTGCAGTTGCACGGCGTGTCAGTGCCGGAGGCCTATGTTGCCGTTCCTGCATTGGTCGGCATCTCCTGTGGTGTCATCGCGATGCGGTGCTATCAGTCGTTGCCGTCGACGGTGCTGCTGCCCGGCATGCTCGTGGGCTTGCTGCCGACACTGTCGGCGGCACTCGACGGAGACGTGCAGCGCCAGATTGCTGTTCTGTTCGTCGCTGGTGCGTTCGTCGCTGTTGGTGCGCAGTTGCGATGGGTCACGCCGATGGCAGTCGGCGCGAGCGCCATCACGCTGGTGCTAGTGCGCATCGTCGGTCCGCAGATGGTTCATGTGCCACGCTGGCTGGCGTTCGCGGTGCTGGGTGCGGTGCTGCTGGCGCTCGGCGCGACGTGGGAGGCACGGATCGCGGACGCGCAACGCATCTCGCAGCGTCTCCGTCCGCGCATCGCGGCCCTGCGCTAGCTCCAATGCTTGGCGCGGCGCACCGCCTCCTGCCAGCGTTGGTACGACGAGTCGTCGCGTCCGCCTGGGGTAACCGAGTGCGGTTCGAACCGGCGATCGAGGCGCCAAGTCTTGGCCAGCTCGTCGGTTGAGGACCACACGCCGGTTGCGAGGCCGGCAAGGAATGCCGCGCCAAGTGCGGTCGTCTCGGCTACGACTAGGCGTCGTACCGGTACTTGGAGCTGGTCGGCCTGAAACTGGCAGAGGAGGTCGTTGGCGGCAGCGCCGCCGTCAACCGACAGCTCGGGCAGGTGCACGTTGGCATCGCTGGTCATGACATCGACAACGTCGCGGACTTCGAAGGCGATTGCCTCAAGCGCGGCGCGCACGACGTGCGCCCGTGTGGTGCCGCGAGTGATGCCGATGATGAGCCCGCGTGCGTCCGGGTCCCAGTGCGGTGCGCCGAGTCCCGTCAACGCAGGGACGAAGACCACACCGCCGGTGTCGTCGACGGTGCGCGCGAGCGCATCTGTCTCCGCGGCGGTGTGAATGATCTCCAGGCCGTCGCGTAGCCACTGGATGGCGGCACCGGTGACGAAGATCGCCCCTTCGAGTGCGTAGACCAAACCGTCGCCGATGTCCCAGGCGACCGTCGTCAGAAGTCCTGCGTCGGAACGAACAGCTTCACGGCCGGTGTTGACGAGGACGAACGACCCGGTTCCATAAGTGCACTTGCTCGTGCCGGGCGCAAAGCAAGCCTGGCCGAACAGTGCGGCTTGCTGGTCGCCGGCGACGCCCGCGATGGGAAGGTCGAGCCCCAGGAACGCGGCCGGATCGGTGCGCCCGAAGTCGCCCGAGTTGGGTCGCACTTCGGGCAGCGCTTGCCGTGGGACGTGCAACAGATCGCACAGCTCGTCGCTCCATGCGCCCGTGGTGATGTCGAAAAGCAGAGTGCGGCTGGCGTTGGACGGGTCGGTCGCGTGCACCCGCCCACCGGTGAGGCGCGCGATGAGGTAGGAGTCGACGGTGCCGATGACGACGTCGCCGTTGGTCACTCGTTGCCACAGCGTCGTGTCGTTGTCGGCGAGCCAGCGCAGTTTGGTCCCCGTGAAATACGGGTCGAGGCGCAGGCCGGTCAGCTCGGAGACGCGTTTCTCGTGGCCCTGCTCGCGGAGCTCATTGCAGAGGGCGGCAGTACGACGGTCTTGCCACACGATGGCTCGACGCGGTGAGGCGAGGCTTCGCTTGTCCCAGAGGACTGCGGTCTCGCGTTGGTTGGTGATGCCGATGGCGGTTGGTTGTTCGCTGAGACCGGTCAGGGCTTGCCGGCAGGCCGAGAGCGTTGCCTGCCAGATCTGCTCCGGCTCGTGCTCCACCCAACCGGGTTGCGGGAAGTGTTGCGCGAACTCCTCATAACCACGCGCGCTGATCTCGCCGTCAGGAGTGACGACGAGCGCCGTGACGCCCGTCGTACCCGCATCAATCGCTAGGACGGTCATGTCTTTGGCGAAGCTGCTCGAGAACGATCGGGTCGATCCGACCGGTGATGAGGCGCTCTTCGAAGTTCTCGACTCCGGCCCAGTCGGCGAGTGCTGCGTCGATGTCGTCGTGCGCGAAGCCGAGGGTGGCGAGGCGCCGTCGTACCTCTTCGGCGAGCTGCCCATCGAGCACGAGCGTGGTGGCGGGGTCGGGCTTGCCGAAGTAGAGGTCGTGCAGGTCGAGCAGACGGACGAGCTCGGGGATCGGCGCGGGGGAGTCGTCGACGCGGAGATCGACAAGGATGTCGCTGCTGCCGGCGTAGCCGCCGTCGTTACTGGCGACGAGAACGGCGGCGCTCTGCCGGCCGCGGCGATCGCCACCGGCGGCGTCGCCGGCCGCGATGGCGGCGAGCAGTCGACGGGCGAGTCCCAGAGCCGGGTCGGTCGCTAGCCAGGCACGTTCTATCGAGTCGACCACGTCGGGGCCGGTGAGGATGTTGCCTTGGATGGCGTATGACGGTCCCGTGCGTCCGCCGGCCCATTCGTGGCAGGCGGAGCCGGTGAACGTCGCGGCCTTGCCCTGCCGGTCGACGATGCCGGCTTGGCGCTGTTCGCGTCCGTCGTCGGCGGCGGTAAGCGCATCGAGCGTTTCCGCTGCCGACTTGCCGTCGCGCAATAGGGCGAGCCCGTCCGGCCGGTAGGCCAGGTTGGCGTAGGACTGCGTCGCGATCGCCCCGACATCGGCTGCGGCAGCGGGGACCGCCGCGCCGACGGCGAGGAACTTGCTGGCGACCGCAACACCCCACGCGGTGCCGTCCGTGGCGACGATGGAGAAGGTCACAGTCAGGGAGCGTATGTGGCTGAATAGGCTCCGGTGACATGCGCATCGGAGTACTGACGGGTGGCGGCGACTGTCCGGGGCTGAACGCGGTCATTCGCGCGATCGTGCGAAAAGGTAGCGAAGTCTACGGACACGAGTTCGTCGGATTCCGGGATGGATGGAAAGGTCCGCTCGAGGGCCTGACGATGACCCTCGACGTGTCGACGACGCGCGGGATCTTGCCGCGCGGGGGCACCATCCTCGGTTCGTCGCGTACCAACCCGATCAAGGTGGACGGTGGCGTCGAGAAGATCGAGAAGACGCTGGCGTCGCTGGGCGTCGATGGGCTGATCGCCATCGGTGGTGAGGACACATTGGGCGTGGCGACCGCGTTGGCCTCGCACGGGGTGACGGTGGTCGGCGTACCAAAAACGATCGACAACGACCTCAACGCGACCGACTACACGTTCGGGTTCGACACCGCCGTACAGATCGCGGTGGAGGCCATTGACCGGCTGCACACGACGGCGGAGTCGCACCACCGCGTGCTGATCGTCGAGGTGATGGGGCGCCATGCCGGCTGGATCGCGCTGCACAGCGGGTTGGCGGGTGGCGCCAACGTCATACTGATCCCGGAGCGGCCGTTCGACATCGACCAGGTGTGCGCCTACATCGAGAAGCGGTTCGCGCGGCACTATGCGCCGATCGTGGTTGTCGCAGAAGGTGCGACGCCGAAAGCCGGAACCATGGAGCTGCAGACCGGGGAGCTCGATGCCTTCGGGCACGTTCGCCTCGGCGGGATCGCCCAAGTGCTTGAACGCGAGATCCAGGCGCGGACCGGTTTCGAGTCGCGCCAGACGGTCCTGGGGCACGTGCAACGCGGCGGAACACCGACAGCTTTCGACCGGGTGTTGGCGACACGTTTCGGCTTGCACGCGATCGACGCATTGCACGAGGGCGAGTCCGGCGTGATGGTTGCCTTGCGCGGCACCGACATCGTCCGCGTCCCGCTGTCGGAGGGCACCAGCGAACTCAAACTCGTCCCGACCGAACGCTACGAAGAAGTAGAAGTCTTCTTCGGCTGACGGACCTGTCAGCAGCTGCCGTGGCTATAGCAACGGCAGCTGCTGACAAGTCCGTACCCTGTAGTCGTGACGGACACGTGGCGGGAGCTGCCGGCGGCGCAGCAGCCGGCATGGCCGGACGCGGGACTGCTGGCCGGAGCCGTAACCGAGCTCGAGCGTTCGCCGGGCCTCGTCGTTCCGGACGAGTGCGACACGCTGCGCGACCGGCTCGCCTCGGTCGCCCGTGGTGAGGCGTTCCTTCTCCAGGGCGGCGACTGCGCGGAGACCTTCGCCGGTATCAGCGCCAACCAGGTGCGCGACAAGCTGCGCACGATTCTGCAGATGGCGGTCGTGCTGACTTACGCAGCCAGCGTGCCCGTGGTCAAGGTCGGCCGGATGGCCGGTCAGTTCGCCAAGCCACGCAGCGCCGACATCGAAGCGATCACCGGCCTGCCGTCCTATCGCGGCGACGCCGTCAACGAGCTCACTGCGTCTGCCGATGCACGCATCCCCGACCCGATGCGCATGGTGCGTGCCTACGCCGCCAGCGCGATGACGCTCAACCTGCTTCGCGCCTACACCCAAGGCGGTCTTGCCGACCTGCGCGCTGTCCACGACTGGAACAAAGACTTCGTACGCCGCTCACCCGCGGGTCAGCGTTACGAACGGGTCGCCCGTGACATCGACAAGGCGCTCGAGTTCATGCGTGCGTGCGGCATCGACCTCGACCGCGAGGCATCGATGCACGGCGTCGAGTTCTACGCCAGCCATGAGGCGCTCCTGCTGGACTACGAAGGCGCACTGACGAGGTATGACGAACAGCGTGCCGCGTCATACGACCTGTCCGGGCACATGGTGTGGATCGGCGAGCGCACCCGCGCCCTCGACGGTGCGCATATCGCCTTCGCCGCAGGCATCGCCAACCCGATCGGCGTGAAGCTCGGTCCCAGCACGGCGCCCGAGGACGCGGTCGCGCTCGCCGAACGTCTCGACCCGGAACGCGTTCCGGGCCGGCTCACGTTCATCACTCGCATGGGTGCGCAACGCGTTCGTGACCTGCTTCCCGCGCTTGTCGAAAAGGTGCGCGGCGCCGGGATCAGTGTCACGTGGGTCTGCGACCCCATGCATGGCAACACCGTCACGTCGCCGAGCGGCTACAAGACCCGTCATTTCGACGACGTGATCGATGAGGTGCGCGGCTTCTTCGAGGTGCACCACGCGCTCGGCACGTACCCGGGCGGCGTCCATGTCGAGCTCACCGGCGACGACGTCACCGAATGTCTTGGCGGCGCGCACGACATCGTCGATGCAGACCTCGCAGCAGGTCGTTACGAAACCGCGTGTGATCCGCGGCTCAACACCACCCAAGCCATCGAACTCGCGTTCTTGGTGGCGGAGATGCTCCGCGAGCGCTGACCGCTTGTTGTGTCAGCTCGTTTGCTGGAAGCGCTGCGACGCTGACTCGACGCCGTTGTCCGCGCTGACCGTGTAGCTCCCCGGCAGCGTCCCGTTTGCCAGCAACGTCACCGAGAACGTGCCCCGCTGCGTCGGTGTCGTGCTCGCGGTCGCCGTCGTCAGCGCGCCCGTGTACCGGATGTTGACCGGCACCCCGGGCTCCCACCCGATGCCCGTGATGTGAATCCGCGTCCCGCGCGGGCCCGATGTCGGGTCGATCGTGAGTTCGGCAACCAGCGGCGGCGCACTCGTCACCGTCGGCGTTGCGGTCGGCGGTGCTGAGGCCGTGGTCGCCGCAGTGGAAGGCGTGGTCGACCGTGGCACCGCGGAGCGCGAGCGCTGATGCGGTGTCGGTGACACCGAGAACGCCGGCGACTCCGGCGCCGATGTCACGGCCGGCTCCGCGATGGCGCTCTCACCTGACGATCGCGACGTGGACACGATCGCCAGGCCGACGCCGAGCACGAGCGCGAGCGCGATCGCGAAGACTGCGACCAACGGCGAGATCGCCGGGCGATCGTCGCCCTCCTCCTCGATCGCGAGCAGCACCTCGTCGACGGTCGGCAGCACCGCCGTCGCGCGCGCCGCGACCCGCTCGAGCATGGCCTCGCGCGCGTCGTCCGGCATGGCGAGCACGGGCAGCCCCGCGACCAACCGCCGCGCTTTCGCCTGCCGCTCAACGACGTCCTCACAGGCCGAGCAGGCGCTGAGGTGGCGTCGCAGCGGCACGCTGCGCTGCCCCGGCAGTGAGCCGTCGGCGAGCCGTCCGAGCATCCCAAGATCGGCCGGTGCGCGGCCGACGTGGGCGCTGATGTCCGGGAGCCGGTTGTTGTCATACAGCGACGCCAGTCGCAACCGTCCCGTCGCGACCAGGGTCGCGGCTGTCGGCTCGTCCCGGGCGAGGGCGACTGCCACCGCCTCGGGCGGCAGGTCGTAGCCGTCGCGGAGCATGACGGCGGCGCGCTCCTGCTCCGGCAAGGCGGCCAGCGCAGCGCGGACCTGCACCTCGATCGGGGTACCCGACAGCACGCTCGCAGGCATCTCAGCGACCGGCTCGTCGGTCACGGGCTCAGCCGCGGGCGCGCCCAGGCGGCGGCCGAGCTCCAAGGCGCGCCGGAACCACCACCCGGCCATGTCGCCGACGGTCTGCGGCGCGTTGACGAGCGCATCAATCAGCGCAAATGCGTATGACTCCGAGACCTCGATCGCTTCTTCGGCGCCGCAGCCGCTGCGACGCAGCAGGTCGTGGACGCGGTCGGCGTGCACCCGCACCGCCGCGACGAGGTCGTCGGCGGAGACGAGGGCAACGACCTCGCGTGGCACGCGGCTACCTTATGGCCGTGGCCGCTGACCTCGTGGATCTCCGTAGCGACACGGTCACCCGGCCGTCTGCCGAGATGCGGCGAGCGATGGCCGACGCCGACGTCGGCGACGACGTGTATGGCGAAGACCCCAGCGTCGCTGAGCTCGAGTCGGAAGTCGCCGCGATGTTCGGGCGCGGCGCGGCGATGTACGTCCCCAGCGGCACCATGGGCAACCAGATCGCTGTACGCCTGCTCGTGCCGTCCGGCGACGAGCTGCTCTGCGACGCCGACGCCCATGTGGTCAGCTACGAAGGCGGCGGGCTGGCACAACACGGCGGGATCCAGAGCCGCACGATCGTCATGCCCCGTGGCCTGCTCTCACGCGCCGCGGTCGACGAGCAGCTGAGGACTGAGGCCAGCTATCACACGGTGCCCACTCGAGCCGTCGCCGTCGAGCAGTCCCACAACCGGGGCGGGGGAGCCGTCTATCCGCTGGAAGTCCTCAAGGACTTGCGCGCGACGACGACCTCGCACGGCGTCGCGCTGCACTGCGACGGTGCGCGCATCTGGAACGCCCACGTCGCCACTGGGGTCGAGCTCACGTCGTATGGCGCGCTGTTCGACACGATGTCGGTTTGCTTGTCCAAGGGCCTCGGTGCGCCAGTCGGATCGGTCGTTGTCCTGGCTGATGCCGAGCTGCTGGCTCCCGCTCGAGTGCTCCGCCGGCGACTGGGCGGCGGGATGCGCCAGGCCGGCATTCTCGCGGCCGCGGGCCTCTACGCGCTCCGCCACAACATCGACCGACTTGCCGACGACCACGCCCGCGCGGCCAGACTGGCCGAGGCGCTTGCCGACATTTCTCCAGGCGTCGTGTCACCCAAGGACGTCGAGACCAACATCGTCATCGTCGACCTCTCCTCGAAAGCGCTCGATTCGGCGACCGTCGCTGCCCAGTGTCGGGCCGACGGCGTGCTCGTTTCGGCGTTCGGCCCGCGACATGTCCGGCTGGTCACGCATCTCGACCTGGACGATGCAGACATCACCCGGGCGATCGACGCGCTGCGCCGGGTGCTCGGCCCTTAGTCCGCCAGGAATACCCGGGGCACCGCCCAACCTTCTATCGTTAACGACGACAGGCGATAGAAGGAGGCGCGCATGCCGACGGCATTCGTTCTCTCCGGCGGCGGCAACCTCGGTGCCGTCCAAGTCGGCATGCTGCAGGCGCTGACCGAGCGCGGGATCGTTCCCGACCTCGTAGTCGGCACGTCGGTTGGCGCTGTCAACGCCGCGTTCCTTGCCGCCGGCCCCTGGCAGCAACGCGTCGAGGCCCTGGGCGACATCTGGGCACGCACCCGCCGGCGTGATGTCTTTCCGACCCCGCCGCGGACGGTGGCCCGGGCGGCGACCGGTCGGACGAACCACTTCGTCGATCCGCGGCCGCTCAGGCGGCTGGTCGAGCGATCGGTCGACTACGGGCGGATCGAGCAGTCGCGGATCCCGCTTGCCATCGTTGCCACCGACGTCATCACCGGTGGCGAGGTCGTGTTGCGTCACGGCGACGTGGTGGATGCCGTGCTGGCCAGCGCCGCGATCCCTTCGGTCTTCCCACCGGTCGAGCTCGACGGGCATGTACTGATGGACGGCGGCGTCGTGAACAACACCGCCATCTCCGTCGCTGGTGAGCTCGGCGCCGACGTCGTCTATGTGCTGCCGACCGGTTATGCCTGTGCGCTGCGCGAGCCGCCGGGGTCCGCGCTGGGTATGGCGCTGCACGCCGTCTCGCTCGCGATCCAGCGCCGGCTCATCTCCGACGTCGCGGTCTGGCAGCACCGATGCACGCTGCGCGTCGTACCGCCGTTGTGTCCCGTCTCGGTTGCACCGACAGACTTCGGGCACACCGCTGAACTTCGTGAGCGCGCCCGCCGCGCGACGGCGCAGTGGCTGGACCGGCCGCTACCGGATGACCAGACCAGCTATCTCGGTGTGCATGAGCACTCGCCGGACAGCGGCCCTGTCAGGGTGCAATCTGCGTGAGCCGACGACCGAGCAGCTGCGGCAGTGTCCTTATCGCCTGAGCCAGCTCGTCGAGGTCGGCATCGACAAGTGCTTGTGGGCCGTCGCACATGGCTGCACCTGGGTCCGGATGTACGTCGACGATGATCGCGTCCGCACCCACCGCGATGGCCGCACGCGAGAGCGGTACGACGAGGTCGCGCCGTCCACCCGAGTGCGACGGGTCCACCACGACTGGCAAGTGCGACAGGGAATGCACGACGGGCACTGCGCTGATGTCGAGGGTGTTGCGCGTCGCTGTCTCGAAGGTGCGAATGCCGCGCTCGCACAACACGATGTCGAGGTTGCCGCGCTGGGCGATGTATTCCGCCGCCATCAGCCACTCTTCGATCGTCGCGTTCATGCCGCGCTTGAGCATCACCGGTTTGCCCGCGCTGCCGACCGCTTGCAACAGCCCGAAGTTCTGCATGTTGCGGGTCCCTACCTGCAGCATGTCGGCGTATGACGCCACCGTCTCCACGTCGTGGGCGTCGACGACCTCGGTGACGATCGGCAGACCGACCTCGGCGCGCACCTCGGAAAGGATCTGCAGTCCCTTTTCGCCGAGACCCTGGAACGCATATGGCGACGTGCGCGGCTTGTAAGCCCCACCGCGCAACAGCGCCGCGCCCGCGGCCTTCGCCATCGCGGCCGCCGCAAGGGTTTGCTCAGGCGTCTCCACTGCGCACGGTCCCGCGATGAGCGTGAACGTGTCCGGGCCGATCGGCACGCCACTGACGAAGACCGTCGACATCGCCGGGTGGTTCTCCCGGCTCACGAGCTTGTATGGCGCCGAGATCCGCACCACGTCCGCGACGCCGGGATAGGCGCGCAGGTTCAAGGACTCGAACTGCTCGACGTCGCCGACCAGGCCAACGATCGTGCGGTGCACCCCTCGGCTGACGAACGCCGAGCCGCCTGCCTCCTGAACTGTGCGCACGACTGCATCGAGTTCTTCCGTCGTCGCGCCCGGCGCCATCACCACAACCACGGCGACAGTCTCGCAAACTGGCTCATGCCTCGAGCCGCTCGACCGCGGCATCGGCTCCGCGGCGTGGTCCGAGCTCGACGAGGAACATCGCGGCGAGCACCAGCAGGGCGCCGACAAGAACACGCCCGGTCAGCTGATCGCCGCCAACCGCCACGCCGAAGATTCCCGCGAAAACCGGCTCCATCGTCATCACCACGGCCGCTCGTGTTGGCGCCAGATGGGCCTGCGCCCAGGTCTGCACGAAGAACCCGATCGCGGTGGCCGCGAGGGCAGTCAAGAGAATCGCGCCCCACGCACCTGCGTCCGGGGGCGGCGCGAGTGAGCTCGGCGCTGCCGCGACGAGGGAAACGACCCCGACCGTTGCAAGCTGGATGACCGCGAGCCCGTAGGCATCCCTCGCGGTCGACCACTCGCCGAGCCCCACGATGTGCAACGCGAAGGCGACCGCACAAAGCAACGTGATCGCCTCACCACTGCCGACCGCAAAGCCATGCAGGGACAACAGCGCCAGTCCGCCGGTCGCGACGGCAACGCCGAGCCACGACATCGCATCGACACGCTTGCGTAGCAGCAGCCCGGCGCACAGCGGGGTGAACACGACGAACAACCCGGTGATGAAGCCGGAGATCGTTGCCGGTGTGCGTTCCAGGCCGAATGTCTGGGCGATATAGCCGGCAGCCAGGGCCAAGCCGAGAAAGACGCCATACCGACGTGTTCGTGGCGCCAACGCCGCGACGGCGCGCGGCCGGACGACGAACATGACGATCGCCGCGATGCAGAACCGCCAGGCGAGGAAGTCCATCACCGGCATCCGCTCGATGGCGTCCTTGACGACGACGAACGTGCTGCCCCAGACCGCGGTCACACCAACAAGTGCCAGAACTGGCCACAAATCCGTCCGGGAGCGCGCCATCGCGCCGCCGACGCTACCGGGGTGGGTCCTGTGCGTTCGTCCATGCGCGCCATGGCACCCAGACGCACTAGCGCATACGCGTTTGCGAGTCCGTCTGCGCCCGTGCAATCGGGGTGTCGTCACCCATGCGCGTCTGCGAGTCGGTCTGCGCCCGTGCAATCGGGGTGTCGTCACCCATGCGCGTCTGGGAGTCGGTCGCCACCGAACTGCTCGGAGATGACGTCTGCGCGGGTGTCGCGATGCGCACGAAGACCGTGTGGCTGGTACGCAGCGCCAGGGGTAACGAGATCGCGAGCGCCAGCGCGACCGCGAACGCCGATAGGGCGACAATCAGGGTGCGTGTGCTGACAGTGACCTGGTGAACCGTGGCCGTGGACATCGTTGCCTCCTAAAGGCTTGAGCTCCCGCCGGTGCGTTTGCCCGACAACTTCATGGCGTGACAACGGGCGGCACGATCGTTCACACCGACTGAACAGTTCCGAGGAGAATCGTTCGGTCGCGCCGGGCACTTGCGCTTACGCTCGAAGTCCCTACGGCTAGGGGATCGACGTGGCCGACGAGCTGGTGAAAATGCGGACAGATCCGCTCGCACCGGTGAACGTGCCGCGGCCGATGAGCTCGTTCGTCGGTCGGGACGCTGAGATCGCTGAGGTCAGCGGGCTCATCCATGGGGGTGCGCGGCTCGTCACGTTGACCGGTCCCGGTGGTTCCGGCAAGACCCGGCTCGCGATCGAGGTCGCGGCGGCTCTGGAGCCGGACTTCGACGGCGACGTCCGCTGGATCAGCCTGGCCGTCGTGAGGAGTCCGCAGCTGTTCACGCGGACAGTGGCGAATGCTCTCGGCGCCCCAGACAGCCTTGCGGCACATATCGGGTCGCAGCGACTGCTGTTGTTGCTGGACAACTTCGAGCAGATCATCGCCGCAGCTCCGCAGGTCGTGACCTTGCTCGAGGGCTGCCCGGAGCTGCATGTTCTCGTCACCAGCCGACAGGTGCTCCGGGTCACGGGCGAGACTGAGTTCGCCGTCCCCCCACTGGCGAGCGCGGATGCCGTCGAGCTGTTCTGCCATCGGGCCGGGTTGGCTCCGAACAGCACGATCGGTGAACTGTGCGATCGACTGGACAACCTGCCGCTCGCGCTGGAGCTGGCTGCCGCCCGCACGCGTGTGCTGTCGCCGAGCCAGATCATGTCGAGACTGTCGGGAAGCCTCGATCTGTTCCAGGGCGGACGCGGGGCGGAGCCGCGTCAACAGACCCTTCGGGCGGCTATCGAGTGGTCCTGCCAACTCCTCGATGCGCGAGAGCTGCGGCTGTTCACCCGGCTCGGCGTCTTCGACGGCGGTTGCACGGTGGAGGCCGCGGAGGCCGTGACTGACGCCGACATCGACGGGTTGCAGTCGCTCGTGGAAAAGAACCTGCTCCGTCACATCGGGGAGCGCTTCTGGATGTTGGAGACGATCCGCGAGTATGCCGTCGAGTTGCTCGCCGGCAGCGCTGAAGCCGGTGACATCCACTCTCGTCACGCCGGTTGGTGCATTCAGTTCCTCGAGGACTCGGAGCGTCGACTCACCCATGGGCACCCGGAGGCCGCGCGAGAGATGGAGCAGGAGTACGGCAATGTCCGTGCCGCGTTCACTTGGTGCATCGCGACGAATCGCATCGATGACGCGCTAAGCCTTGTCCGGCTCCGGTTGTTCTGGCAGTCCGTGCAGGCGCACGTGCTCGAGGCACAGGAGTGGATGGAGACCGTGCTCGCCCACGCGGACGACGTGCAGCCTTCACTTCGCGTGCGTGCCCTGACCACCGCTGGCGACGTGCGGCGAGTGGCCGACGATTTAGACGGCGCGCGCGCCGTGCTCGAACACGCGCTTGCCCTCGAACGTGAGCTGTCCGACGACGAAGCGCTCGCCGTGACCGCATACTCGCTTGGCCGGGTGGAGATGTCCGCAGGCAACTACGTACGCGCGCAGGAACTCACCAGGATCGGCCTCGCCTCGGCACGGGCCACGGGCGATCGTGAGTCGGCGTCGGAGCTGTCCGCCCAGCTCGCCGAGCTCACCTATCGGTTGGGTGACACGCGTGCGGCTGAGTCGCTGGTGGACGAGCTGATCCGCGCCCGTGACGCCCCCGGCTCGCACAGCGAGGGAGACGCCCTGCGGGTGCTGGCCATGGTGGCCCGAGATGCCGGTGAGCAGGACCGGTCGCGCGACTTGCTCGACCGGTGCCTTGCCATCATGCGGCGCCTGTCCGACACCTACTGCGTCTCGTCGGCCCTCGGGGTGCTCGGCGACATCGAGCTTCGGGCCGGTCGCAGCAGCGAGGCGCGCGCGGCGTTCCGTGAGGCGTTGGATCTGCAGCGAACTCTTGGGCAGTGGCACCGGGCCGTCGACTCGCTCTGGGGAGTCGCGGCCAGCGACGTCGCGACCGGGCGCCTGCAGCGCGGGGCGGAGATGCTGGCGTCGGAAGAGAAACTGCGCGAAGACCTGTCCGCGCCGGTACAGGTGACCAGCCCGGAACACCACGCCGCCGTACGCCTTGACCTGGAGCGGCAGTTGGACAGCTCCCTGCTGACGACCTTGTGGCATCGAGGACGGTCTCTGCGCCGTGACGAGGCCATTGCGATGGCGCTCGCCGACGACGTACCGCCTCCACTACCGGAACAATCCCGGGCTCCGGCTCCCACCGGCACCGCCGTGTTGCGGCGGGAGGGCGAGTACTGGACGGTCGACTTCGGCGGTGACGCGTTCCGACTCAAGGACAGCAAGGGCCTGCACCACCTCGCTGTCCTCCTTCGAGCCCCCGGCCGCGAGTTCCACGTGCTCGACTTGGTCCACAGCGAGTACGGCGACGCGGCCGCACCTGCCCTAGCCGACGCTGGTCCCGTTCTCGACGAGCACGCGAAGGCCGCCTACCGGGCTCGCCTGCACGAGCTCGAGGACGACCTCGCGGAGGCGACCTCCTGGTCGGATTCCGGCCGGGTGACGAAGATCCGGGAAGAGATGGAGTTCCTTACTGCGGAGCTCACGAGTGCCCTCGGACTCGGTGGACGGGACCGGCGCGCCGTGTCGCAAGCCGAACGAGCACGCGTCAACGTCACACGTGCCATTCGGTCTGCCGTGCAGCGGATCCACGCGCACAACTCGCACCTGGGCGACCACCTCGACGCCACCCTGCACACCGGGACGTTCTGCGTCTATCGGCCTGACCCCCGGCACCCGATCACGTGGACCTCGTGACCTCAGAAGTGGGGCTAGAAGACGTAAAGCACGACAGTCGAGCCGCGCGGGGCGAGTGTGCCGCCGGGCGGGCTCTGTCGCAGCACCTGGTCGGGGCCACCCGGGAACTTGCGTTCGTCGACGTGGAACCCGGCTGCCTCGAGCAGCTTTCGCGCGTCGTCAGACTTGTCACCGACGACGTCCGGAACCCGCACCGGCTGCGGGCCTTTCGAGACCTGGACGATGACGGTCTGGCCCTCGTGAGCGGTTGCCCCGGGAGCGGGTTGCGTGGTGACGACCTTGCCGGGTTCGACCGTGTCGGAATAGACGTCCGAGCGCGATGGCTCGAGACCGACTCCCGTCAGGATCGACGCGGCCTCGTCGTACGGCTTGTTGGTGACGTCCGGCATCTGCACCGGCCGCGGACCTTGGCTGATCACCAGGTTGACGTTGCTGCCAGCAGGGACGCTCGTGCCGGCGGCCGGGTCGGTGCTGATGATGCGTCCGGCCGCGACGCTGGTCGAGTAGACCTGCCGTCTGTCGCCGACGCCGAGGTTGGCCTTGCTGAGCGCGGCGATTGCCACCTTGACCTTGTCGCCGCCGATGTTGGGTACGTCGACATGCGCGGGTCCGGCTGAGACGCGCAGCGTGATCGTCGCGCCGCGGTGCACCCGTGCATCGGCACCTGGGTCCTGCGTCGCCACCAGTCCGCGATTGATCGTGTCGGAGAAGATCGGTGTGCCGCGGCGGGCATGCAGGCCCGAGTCGTCGAGTTTGGCCGCCGCCTTGTCATAGCTGAGTCCGAGGACGCTTGGTGCGTGCGTGTAGCGCCCGACGGCGAGCCACCAACCGCCGACGCCGGCAACCGCGGACAGCACGAGGAGCGCCACAAGGATGAACGGCCACCGACGCGGCTGGTCGCGCCGGTCCTTCTTTGCTTTCGCCTTCGCCGGCGGCTCGGGCGGCAGCGCGACGGTGCGGTTGCCGTCGGGCACCAGCGAGACCGCGGTCGTGCGCGCCAGGTTGACCGTGTTGTCGACCGGTGGGACGGGCACCGCACCATGCAGACCGAGCTGGTCGCGAGCCTGACCAAGGGCCGCGTGGAACTCGCCGCCGTCGGCGTAGCGCCCTTGCGGGTCACGCCGCGTGGCCCGGCCGACGACCTCGTCGAGCTCACGGGGGATGCCGCTGGCGCGAGTCGAGGGTGCCGGGACGTCGTCGTTCAGATGCCGGTAGGCGACGGCTAGGGGAGTGTCGGCGGTGAAGGGCGTGGTCCCGGTCAGCAGCTCGAAGAACATCACGCCGGCCGCGTAGACGTCGGAGCGAGCGTCCGCGAGGCCGTCCTGCACTTGTTCGGGCGAGATGTATGACGCGGTGCCGAGCAAGGTGGTGTCGTCGCGAGTGACCGTCGACCCTGCGACAGCGCGGGCGAGCCCGAAGTCCGCGACCTTGACCCGGCCGTCGGGTGTGACGAGCACGTTCTCGGGCTTGACGTCGCGATGGATCAGCCCGGCGGTGTGCGCTGCCTCGAGCGCGGCAAGCACGTGGTCCATGACCGCAGCGGCTTCGGCGGGTGTGAGCCGGCCGTACTCGCGGAGCACCTGACGGAGCGTGCCGCCGGCGACGTACTCCATGACGAGGAAGACGTGTCCGTCATCGGTGCCCTGGTCATAGACGGAGACGACCGCCGGATGTGACAGCCGGGCGGCCGCCCGCGCTTCGCGGTTGAAGCGCGCGACGAACTCCGGATCCTCGGCCATTGCCGAGTGCATGACCTTGACGGCGACTTTGCGCTCGAGCCGTATGTCCGTGGCGAGATAGACACTCGCCATGCCGCCGCGAGCAAGCCGAGATTCGATCGCGTAGCGACCGTCGAGCAGCTTGTCGACGAGCGGGTCGCTCAGCGTCGTGTCCATGACACGCCGATCTGGTTGGGCGTCCATGACACGCCGATCTGCAGGGCGTCCATTGGAGGCGAGTCTACGGGCGTCGGCCCGTCAGAACCGGTTACGCAGCGCCATGACGTTGGCCACGTACTGCTTGGTGTCGGTGAACATCCCGCGTGCCCGCACCGAGGCGAGGCCCTGGTAGTAGCCGGCCGCGGCGAGGCGCATGTCGCCGCGTGTCTCGCGCAACAGGACGTCGAGAAAGGCCACGCCTGCGACGACGTTGTCGCGGGCTCGGTACACGTTCAACGGTCGCTGCACGATATAGGCGGCGAGCCAGTCGGCGGTTCGCGGCATGATCTGCATGGCGCCGATCGCGCCGACTCGCGAGATCATCCGCTGGTTGAACCCGGCCTCCTCGTAGGAGATGCCGAGCGCGAACCGGCGATCGACCCCCCAACGGGCAGCAGTAGAGCTGATCATTGCGGCGACGGTGCTGCGGCTCGGCACGGCGAAGCCGTGGAACGACCCGGCGACCCCGTGCCGGCGGGCCGGGCCGCGGACGTGGAAGTGCAGCCGTTGGCCGATCACCACCACTAGCGAGCGAGGCAGGTGGTTGCCGCGCGCGATGTGCTGCGGGTCAGCGTGGAAGCGGGCGGCGATGGCGTAGAGCGAGTCGCCGGGCCGCACGACATAGGTGACGACGTGTCCGCGGTGGCGGGCGCGGTGATGCGTCGCACGGTGGCGGTGCTGGCTGTGCCGGTTGCCGTGGACGCGCAGGTAGGTGCCCGCGTAGATCAGGTTGCCCTTGCCGGGCAGGTCGTTCAGCCGGACGAGTGCGGCGACGCTGGTGTGGAAGCGGGCCGCGATGTCCGACAGGGTGTCGCCCGGCTTCACCCGGTAGGTCGGGCCGCCGCTTGTCGACGCCGTGACGGCGACGGCCAACAGGCCGATGACGACCGGGATGGCGGCGTGGCGCAGGACTGTTCGAACGCGCGCAGGCAGGCTGCGTCGTGACATCAGGCCTCCCCGTGGCCGGCCGCGAATGATCACGGTAGCTGTCGTGTGGCTGGTGTGACAAGAGTGACTCGTGTGGTTGGTGGGGGAGTTTAGCGCTTACTGTCCGTTTCTGCATCAGGGCGAGGCCTCGGGACCCCGGGTCTGGCACGATGCGCCGCGTGACTGACGCGTGGCGATTGCTGGCTCTTCCACCGCTCGACGAGGGGCTGCTGGGCGCGCTCTTCGCCGACCTCCCGGTGGAGATCGCCGTTCCGCCCGAGCGCACCCCCGAAGCCGTGACCGCCCTGCTGCCCGAGGCCGAGCTGGTCGTCGGTGACTGGTCCGGCGCGCTAGGTCTGCGCCGCGAACAGCTGCCGGTCGCCAAGCGACTGGCCTTCGTTCAGCAGCCCAGCGTCGGTGTCGACTCCCTCGACGTCGACGGGCTGGCCGAGCACGGGATCGCCGTTGCCAACACCGCGGGCGCCAACGCCGTGAGCGTGGCCGAGTGGTGCGTCGGGGCGTCATACGCCGTTCTTCGCTGGCTCGCCTTCGCAGATGCCCAGACCCGCGCCGGTGGCTGGCCGCAGCTGGAGATCGCCGCCCGCGGCGGTGGTGAGGTCGCCGGTCGCCGGGTGGGCATCGTCGGCATGGGGCCGATCGGCCGCGAGTGTGCGCAACGCTTCGTGTCCCTAGGTGCGGATGTCGCCTATTGGAGTCGAAGCCGCCACGACGATGCCTCCGGCGGGGCGCGCTATCTGGAGTTCGACGAGCTCCTGGCGCATAGCCAGCTGCTGGTCGTCGTGATCGCCTTGGCTCCGGCGACGCGTGGCCTGCTCTCCGCGCCGCGGCTGGCGCAGCTGCCGGCCGGGTCGTTCGTCGTCAACGCTGCACGCGGCGGGGTCTTGGACGAGACAGCGTTAGTCGACGCGATCCGCTCCGAGCACCTCGCCGGCGCGGCGCTTGATGTGTTCGCGACAGAACCGTTGCCGGCGGATTCGCCGCTGCGCGGCGAGGACCGCATCCTGTTGTCACCTCACGCGGCGGGGGCGACGCGCGAGGCACAAGGTCGCTTGATCGGCGCAGTTGTCGAGAACATGCGCCGGGCGGTGTCCGGCCAGCCGGTCCTCAACGTCGTGAACGGACTCGATCCCCTCATCAGGCGGCGCTAGCCGGGAAGGCGGATCTCCACGGCGCCGGCGGTGACTCGCGTCTCGAACACCAGCTGCGGCGAGGTCGCCGGGCCGTGCATGACGGCTCCATCGGCGAGCCGGAAGGTCGACCCGTGCCACGGGCAGACGATGCACCCCTGGCCGCCCTCAACGGAGAACGAACCGTCGGACAGCGGCCCGGACAAGTGCGAGCACCGGTTGGTGAGCACGTCGACGTGATGTCCGCGACGTATGACGAGGAGGTCGACCCCGTCGATCGTCCGCTTCGTCGGCCGTCCGTCCGGCAGGTCGTCGAGGTGGCCCAAGGGCTGCCAGCCGGCGGGGAACAGGTCGATGACGTCCGCGATGTGATTGGCGCCTGCGCCCTGTCGGAACGTCAGGTGACCGCCGAGATAACCCCCGACGACCATCGCACCCATCCCCGTGAAGGCCAGCCCCTTTCCGGTCATCCTGCGGCCGCGAGCGCGGGACACCAGCGACGCGGAGTAGAAGCCCAGCGCAGTGATGTTCGCCAGCGCATGGACGATGCCGACGCGCTGATGCTGCGGATGCAGCCGGGACCAGTCGGCCCAGCCGGTCACTGCGGTCGGAACAGCCGCTGCGCAGCCCGTGCCGATCAGGGTTGCGGTCGCGGGTCCGGTGCCGGGGATGAGGTCAAGGATCGCGGCGGCCGACCACACGCCAATGGGGATGTCGGTGAGCACCGGATGCAAGGGATGTCCGAGCCACACCCCATGCAGCGCATCGCGAAGCTTCTGCGGTTTGAGCGCGGCGTTGACGATGCCTCGCACGCTTTTGACGAGCGGGTCGAGGGGGCTCGCATTCTCGATGCGCTCGACGACCTGGTCGACTGGCCCGATCTTCGCTTGCAGCGTGCTGACCGGCATTACGCCTCCTCGTGGTCCCTCACCAGATGGTGCGTCTCCCGACACCCTGCCAAACCCATGCCCTTCCGCCTAGGCTGTCGATGTGGAGCTCGATGAGCTGACCGCGCGCTGGCTCACCCTTCCGGAGCTGGCCGACGAGCTGGGCATCCCGGTCGCGAAGGTCCGGCAACTGATCCGCGAGGGCCGGCTGGTAGCGGTCCCGCGGGGCGACCCGCCCGTGAAGAAGGTCCCGGCCGAGATCGTCTCCGGTGGTCAGCTGATCAAGGGCCTCGCCGGGGCGCTGACCGTTCTGCATGACGCCGGCTACGACGACGAGCAGGCCCTGCGGTGGCTGCTGACCGAGGACGACGCCATCCCCGGACGTCCCGTCGACGCGATGGCCGAAGGGCGCGACACCGCCGTCAAACGCCGGGCGCAGGTGCTGGCGTTCTGATGGGCGGCGAGGAGAGGCGGCTGCGGCTGAAGGACGCGCACCTCTATCTCTGCACGGACAGTCGACGGGACCAGGGTGACCTGGAGGAGTTCCTCGAGGCTGTGCTCGCGGCCGGGGTTGACGTCGTCCAGCTCCGCGAGAAAGGCCTCGACGCCAAAGCGGAGATCGAGCTCGCGGAGCTGTTCAGCGCTGTCACGCGTCGACACGGCGCGCTGTTCAGCATCAACGACCGCGCGGACATCGCGTGGATCGCGCGCCCGGACCTGCTGCATCTCGGCCAGAACGATCTGCCGGTCCCCGCCGCGCGGGCGATCATCGGCGACGACGTCATCATCGGGCGCTCGACCCACGCCCCACACGAAGTTGACATGGCGATCGCCAGCGGTGTCGACTACCTCGCCGTCGGGCCGGTCTGGACGACCGATGGCCAGCAGACCCAGGGTCGGCAACTGCTCACTTACACGCTCGGTCGCGCCCCCGGTCAGCCGTGGTTTGCGATGGGCGGAGTCACACCGGCCAACCTCGACGAAGTGCTCGACGCCGGGGTCAACCGGGTCGTCGTGGACCGCGCGATCACGCGTGCGGACGACCCGGCGAGTGTGGCCGCGGATTTCAGCCGGCGGCTTCGCGAGGCATAGTCCGCTAACCGACACGGACGGCGATTCGTGGCCGGGTATGGCGATGCGGCCGATTTGGGCGTAAAACTTGTGGCCATGGACCCGGAACGGCTACCGCTGGAATTCGGCAACCTCCCGCTCGGGTCGTTGTACGAGGAGCGGCTCGTGGAGGACCTGCTCCTACTCGTCGAAGTCGTTTCGGCCTGCCGCGAGGAGAACGATCAGCGGCTCGCCGAGCTCGGGGTGTGCGCCGCCCCGATGCCGGCAGGCATCGCTTAGTTCACAGGGCGCGCGCCGTCGCGGTCGCCGCTAGTCCCACGAGTGCCGCCCGCGCCTCCTCGTCCATCGGCACTGACTCCAGCGCGCGCAGCGACTCGTCGGCGTGGTCGACGATCAGCTGTTCGACGCGTCGTACGGCGCCGGTCGCAGCGATCACCTCGCGCAGCACTGTCACGCCGTCGTCATCGAGCTGCGGATCGCCGAAGCGTGCCTGTAGCTGCTCGGCCTGGGCGGGATTGGCGGACTCGACGGCATAGGCAACGAGCACCGTGCGCTTGCCCTCGCGCAAGTCGTCGCCCGCCGGCTTGCCGGTGACGTCGGGGTCGCCATACACACCAAGCAGGTCATCACGCAGCTGGAACGCCTCACCGAGCGGCAGACCGAAACCGGTGAATGCGGCCATCAGCTCGTCGGTCCCATTGCCCAGTGCGGCGCCGAGATGCAGCGGCCGTTCGATGGTGTATTTGGCCGACTTGTAGCGCGCGACGCGCAACGCCCGCTCGGCCGAGCCACCGCCGCGTGCCTGCTCGACGACATCGAGGTATTGCCCGCACATCACCTCGACGCGCATCGCGTCCCACACCGTTGCCGCGAGTTGGATCGTTGCCGCGTCGAAGCCGCTGCGTTCGAGCGCGGCGTCCGCCCAGATGAGTGCAAGGTCGCCCAGCAGGATCGCAGCTGCCTCGCCGAAACGTTCGGGATCGCCGCGCCAGCCCGACGTTCGGTGCAGTGCGGCGAACTTGCGGTGCACCGCCGGCGCTCCGCGCCGGGTGTCGCTGCCGTCGATGACGTCGTCGTGGATGAGTGCGCATGCATGGAGCAGCTCGAGCGCGGCCGCGGCGCGTACGATCTCCTCGCCGTCGCCCGCGCCAGTGGCGCGGTAGCCCCAGTAGCAGAACAGGGGGCGTAGCCGCTTGCCGCCTTGGAGAACGAACGCCCGGGCGGCATTGCCGAGCGGATCCAGCTCCTCGGCGACGCGCATCAGTGGCGGCGTCGCCTCGTCGAGAAACTCGGCGAGCGCCTTCTCCACCCGACTTGTGAGAACGTCCACGCGGTCATTGTCGTTGACGAGGTTCCGTAACCTGGCTGCATGCCACTGCAGCCGACCGAGCGACTCGCACATCGCGCGCCCGCGACGCGGCTGGCGACGATCAGCGAGCTGTTTGCCAGCGGCGAGCGCTCGTTCTCGTTCGAGTTCTTCCCGCCCAAGACCGAAGAGGGGGAGCGGCACCTCTGGCAGGCGATCCGCCAGCTTGAAGCGCTCCAGCCGACGTTCGTGTCCGTGACTTACGGCGCTGGTGGCGGTACCCGTGAGACCACGGTGCGGATCACCGAGCGGATTGCCTGGGAGACGACGCTCGACCCGATGGGTCACCTGGCGATCGTCGGGCACTCGGTCGAGGAGCTGCGGCAGGTCGTTCGGCAGTACGCGGACGCCGGCATCCGCAACGTGCTGGCGATCCGGGGCGATCCGCCGGGCGACCCGTTGGGGGAGTGGCACCCCCATCCGGAGGGGTTCAGCTACACCGCTGATCTCGTCCGACTCGTCAAGTCGGTCGGCGACTTCTGTGTCGGCGTTGCGGCGTTCCCGGAGAAGCATCCGCGCTCGATTGACATCGACAGCGATGTCGCGTTCTTCGTGGACAAGTGCCGAGCGGGCGCGGACTTCGCGATTACCAACATGTTCTTCTACGCCGAGGACTACGCCGCGATGCGCGATCGCGTCGCCGCCAAGGGATGCGACATACCGATCTTGCCGGGGATCATGCCGGTGCTCAACCTGCGGGGCATCCAACGCTCTGCCGAACTGTCCGGTGCGCGTTTCCCCGTCGAGCTGGCCGAGCAGATGGCTGCGGTCGAGGACGACGCAGACGCGGTCCGCGCGATCGGAGTCGAGCATGCCACCCGGCTATGCGAGCGACTGCTCGCTGAAGGTGCGCCGGGCTTGCACTTCTACACGCTCAACCGGTCGACCGCGACGCGGGAGATCTACGAGCATCTCGGCCTCGGGCAACGCAGCCGGCCCGCCTGAACCCAGGCGAACTGGCGCACCGGAAGGAGGCGCCACATGAAGACCGCACGGCTCGCGGCTGCCAGTTGCGTGGCAGCGACAGTGGTAATCGGTGGCCTGACTCGGATCGGTGTCGGGACGGCAGCGCCGCCATCGCCGGCGCCAGACCCGGCGCAGTTCACGAACCCGCAGCCGAACTCCTACTTCCCGCTTGTGCCGGGCACGGTCACGCGCTTTCGCGGCGCTGAAGACGGCAAGCGCTTCACCGAGCGAGTCATCGTCACGCACCGCACGAAGGCGATTCAAGGCGTGGCTGCGATCGTCTTGAACGACGTGCTGCGGCGCGCAGATGGAACAGTCGCGGAGAAGACCGCAGATTGGTATGCCGCCGACAACAGCGGCAACGTCTGGTACTTCGGCGAGTCGACAGCGACGTACAGGCCGGACGGTTCCGTGGACAGCCGCGAGGGCTCGTGGCAGGCGGGCGTGCACGGCGCGACAGCCGGCTTGATCATGCCGGCGCACCCGACTCCGGCGAACGCTTACCGGCAAGAGCTCTGGCGCGGACACGCGGAGGACCAGGCGTGGGTCGTGGCGACCGGAGGCGTCATACATGTTCCGGCTGGCACCTATCACCACGTCGTGCGCACGTATGAATGGACGCGACTCGAGCGAGGTGTCGTGTCGCTGAAGCTCTATGCGCCCGGCGTCGGTCCGGTTGTCGATCGCGACGTCGCCGGAGGGTCGGAGCGATTCGTGCTCGTATCGCGCACGTCGTAACGCACGTAGACGACGCCTGAACCGAATCGTCGCTGTTCTCGCAGTTCCAGGCGGATTGGCGAGACAGTCGGCAGGGCCCGCTTGCCGCTGCCGATGACTACTGGGTGCAGGAACAGGTGGACCTCGTCGACGAGGCCGGCGGCGAACGCAACCTGTGCGATTTCAGGGCCACCGATGGAAAGGTCGCGCGGAGACTCTGCTTTCCACTGGCGAACACGTTCGGGGTCGAAGGCCGACTCGATCCGGGTGCGCTCTGTCAACGGCTTGCTCAGTGTGGTCGAGTAGACAATCTTGTCGGCGCCGCGCCAGATCTGCGCGTAGTCCCGTGAGACCTCGTCGTGGCTCACATCCGTCAGCGCTGTCTCCCAGAAGCGCATGGTCTCGTACATCCGCCGGCCATAGAGATACGTGCCGACCTCGCGCTCGCGGTCGTTGACGAAGGCGTGCACTTCGTCATCCGGAGCAGCCCACTCGAAGTTGCCGGTTGCGTCCTCGATGAACCCGTCGAGTGACGCGATCGCGCTATAGATGAGGCGCGCCACGACTCAGGCGTAGTTGAGGCGACTGATCCATTCGGCGACAAGCGCGGGCTTGTCTTCGCCCTCGATCTCGACGGTTATCGTGCGCGTGTACTGAATGGTGTTGGGGTCTTTCAGCTCGACGCTGCTGAGCACGCCCTTGGCACGGATACGGGAGCCGACCTTGACCGGGTTGATGAAGCGGATCTTGTCAAAGCCGTAGTTGATGCCCATCACGATGCCATCGAGCCACTCGAGCGGTTGCGGGATCGACGCCGACAGCTTGACCAGCAGCGACAAGGTGAGGAAGCCGTGCGCGATCGGCACACCCCACGGTGACAGCTCCTTGCAGGCGTCGGGATCGACGTGGATGAACTGGTGATCCTCAGTCACGTCTGCGAAGGCGTTGATGCGGTCCTGCTCGATCGTGAGCCAGTCGCCGGTGCCTTCGTCCGCACCGATCGCTGCCTTGAAGAGTTCGTATGCCGCTTCAGCCTTGGTCGTCATGGACGTCACTTTAGTGGGACGTGCTCAGCGTTCGAGGCCAAGGATTGCGTAGACCTCGCTGCTGCCCGGGAAACGGAAGTCGCGCAGCAGATCGACGAACCCGAACCAGCGATACAGCCGCCGAGCCGGTGACTCGCGGTCGTGCGTGGACAGGACGACGGTGCGGCTGGTGGAGTTGTCGAGCAGCGTCTGCAGGAGGGTGCGGCCGAGTCCGCGGCGCTGCCAGGCCGGTTCGACGTGCAGCTCCGCGAGCTCGAACACGTCGCTCATCCACTTGCGTGCCGCTGTGCGATCCATCGCACCGGTGACGACGTCGTGCCACCAGTCGCCGGGAACGCCGGGATAGCCATAGCCGAAGCCATGGAGATCGCGTTTCAGCATGGCCGTCACCGCAACGAAGCCGTCTCGGTCTAAGTGGCCGGTGATGATGCTGCGTCGCTGGACTACCTGCTCCGGTCCACGGACCATCGCGGCGCCATACACATGCGCGGCGCTGTCGACGTATGGAGCGAAACCGGCCGCGTCGAGAACGCGGATGGTTTCGTCGCGGTCGTCGTCAGCTCCCGAGGACAGCGTCACGAGGCGCCTGCGGCGACGTCAACGGGGATTGCATCGGTGACGCGGTACAGGTCGTCGTAGTTGGTCGCGAACACGGTGTTGGGTGTGCCCGCTGCGGCCCAGATGACGTCAAACGTCGCCAAGTGTGTGTCGATGAGCGTGCGCAGTGGGTGCGGGTGACCCACGGGGGCAACGCCGCCGATCGCGAAGCCGGTTGCATCGCGGACGAGGTCGGCGTCGGCGCGTCCGACATGTGCGGCCTCGAGAACCCGGGCGACCTTGTGTGTGTCCACCTGATGGTCGCCGCTGGCCAGCACCAGCACTGGCGCGCCATCGGCGGCAAAGACCAAGGACTTCACGATGGCCCCGACCGGCACTCCGAGCGCGGCAGCCGCATCGACCGCGGTCCGCGTCGATTCGCCGAACTCGCGGACCTCAGTGTCGATTCCCCCGGCTTTCAAGGCGGCCATGACCCGCTCGACGCTCGGATGCATGGTCGCGACGTTAGTGCCTGATGGCTAAGGTGCGCGTCATGCGTGACGGGCTCGCCGGGGCGGACGCGCGTCTCGCCCGGGCTGCTGCGGTGCTGCTGTTGGTCGCGACCGGGATCCGGTCGCTCGCGTCGGTCGTTGCCGGCTTCGTCGAGTGGCACGACTCGGCTAACACCCAGTTCGGGCAGGGTGGTCGGATCCGCGCGGCGGATGTCCTGACGACGTTCGGCGCCGCCGGCGACGGCACGGGAATCCTGCTCGTGGTGGCCGCCGCGGCAGCGGTGTGGTGGCTGCTCCGCGCGGACCAGGTGGGCGCGACGGCCCTGCGTCTGTCGGCCAGCTGGGCGTTTGCTGTTGTCGCTGTGCTCGTGATCATGGACGTGGTCGGCATCGCGCTCTTCGACTCGATCACCAGACAAACCTCGCGCACGGTCGTGGAATCAGGGTTCGCGCTTGCCTACCTCGTCGTTGCGGTGGGCGGCGTTTTGCTCTTGCAGCGCTACGACGCCGCGGTCGCCGAGTTGACTTTCGATGACGACGATGACGAGTTCGACGCGTTCGTTTTCGCCGTCGACCGCAAGTCCGGCGACGTGCGGGCGTTCATGTCCAGCTGGCAAGCGGCCCGCGGAATGCATGTCTACTGGGTCGAGGACGACGAGTTCGCCTTCTACACCGATGAGGGCGTGGTCGTCGAGGCATCGGTCGCTGATGGCCGGATCGTGTTGCAGCCGACGGATGTGGTTCGTCGCGACGAGCTGTTAACGATGCTGCGCGAGTTCGCGAACCGGCGCGGCATCCGCGTCGACGCGGCCGATGTGGACGACCCGGCGGCCTACGCGGTGCCGATCGCACGATGGCAGGGGCTGGAGAACTGGCCCCCGTGGATGCGTCCGATCGGGCGACTGTTCCAGCCGCGGGGCTGAGATGGCGCGCGGCCGAGCGCTGGGCTCACTGCTGGCCGTCCTGCTGGCAGCGGGTTGCGGGACGACGGTCGGCGTAGGCGCCGGCCCGCAGAGCTCGTCGGTACCGGGAGCGGGCGGGCTGGGACCGGCATTGGCATCGCAGCCTTCAACACAGCCGTCGTCGGCCGGCGGTGGGTCGGCTGCGCAGTCGTCCAGAAACCGCAGTGGCACCACCATCGGCGCTGCTGCTGGTGGCACAGCCGGGCCCGGAGCGGGCAGCTCGCCGGCAACCGGCGCGGCCGGCGCTCCCGCGGTGCCGCACGCCACGACCGGGCCGATCGAGGTCGGGCTGTTGTATGCCGTCAACGACGGCGCCGCGCCGGCCGGCATCCAGAACGGCAACACGTTCTCGCTCCAGCAAGTCGCGCACGCGTTCGTCGACAGCTACAACAAGACCGGCGGCATCGGCGGCCGCCGCATCGAGCCGGTCTACGAAGCGTTGCACTCCTACAACAGCGACTACGAACAGCAGATCGCCGCCGCATGCGCAGCGTTTACCCAGGACCACCATGTCGCGGTCGTCATCAACGACAGCGGCTACTACAGCGAGCAGCTGTTGACGTGTCTGGCGAAGGCGTCGGTGCCGATCATCAGCGGCGACGTAGCCGGCCCGGACCATGTGGACGCTCGACAGTTCCCGGGCTTCTTGACCCCACTGACGATGACGGGTGAATACCGCGTCGCTGCTGTCGTCGACCACCTCGCCACGGCCGGATGGCTGATGCATGCGAACCGGGTTGGGGTCGTCATCGAGAACTGCCCGGTGGACCAGCGGGTCTACAGCCACGGGCTGGCGCCGGCACTAGCGCGACATCACATAGCAGTCGCGTCGACTTTCGCGACGCAGTGTTTCCAGTCCCTGCAGGACTTCGGCACCGAGACCTCGCAGATGTCCAATGCCGTCGTGCGCTTCCGGCAGGACCAAGTCGACATGGTGATCGTCGTGTCGCAGAGCGCGGAGGCGAACCTCGTGTTCGCGTTCTCCGAGGTCGCGGACAGCCAGCGGTGGTATCCCCGTTATGCGTTGTCATCGGTCTCGTTTCCCGAGGCACTCGCACAGAACGCGTCGGCGAGTCAGATGGCCAACATGCGTGGGGTCGGCTGGGTGCCCGTGCTCGACACCGAGAACCTGCGGCAGGTGCCGGCGACCGCGGCGACCAAGGCCTGTTTGGCGCGTGTGCGTAGCCAAGGCGTCCAGCCGCAGTCGAACACGGACTATGCCTATGTCTATGAGCCGTGCGACTCGTTCGCGTTGCTCGACGCGATCCTGCGCGAGACTGGCGGCGATGCGTCATACGGCGTCGTCCTGCAGGGGGAGCGGGCGGTGACGAGCCGGTTCCAGGCCGCATCGACCGTCGCCGGTCAAGTGCGCGTCTGGCCGGACGGCCGGCTGGGGGCGGCCACCGGCAGGCTGTTTGCGTTCGTCGACGGCTCGTTCAGGTATACGACCAAGCGGTTCTCGCTCTGGCGGTGACGCGCGACGCAGTCGTCAATGCGCGATGTCCACGACTATCCGGGTTGGTTGATGGAGCGTGAGGACCCGGAAACCGCTCTTGTGGCTGATGCCGAGGGCGATTGACACCGTCGCCTCAAAGTCGCCCGCGAACGCGACCTCGCGCAATGCGGGGTAGTTGACAACGAAGCGCTTGGACCCGGTGTAGGTCGCGTGTCCTTCTGCATCGTGGGCGTCGGTCGGTATCAGCCGCAGGAGCAGGTTGGCTCGCCCGCGTGTCTCGACGACCTTGCCTGAACCGTCCGCCTTCACCTGGCGGACGTATCCGACTCGGTATCCCGGAGCGGCACCGGCCAGGTCGAAAACAACCCGGTCGAAGCTGGCATGTTGCCCGGTCCTGATGCCGGTCAGTTGTGGTGTCGGCTGCGACGTGCGGGTGACTGTCCGGGTTGCCGTCGACGACGGTGGCCCTTGGTCCGCATGGGCCATCGGCAGGCCGCTGCTGACAATCGTGGCGGTCCCCACAAGGGCAAGGACCAGGCGGGGTTTTCTCATGGTCAGCGCCATCGCGACCTCCAGGCGAGCTGCTTCACATGTACGACGTCGGAAGGCACGACGTGGTTGTCAGGCGGGTCGGCGTTAGGGCCGGGTGCCGATCTCGGCGTGGGCGGTGGCATCGAGGGACCACCATCGTTCTTGCCGCCATCCGCTCGACGAGAATCGGTCGACGGCGATGCGTGCGTCGGCGCGTTCGGTGTTCGTGCACGTCGCCGTCGCGCCGTCGGGGTCGGTGTAGCCGAGCCGCACACACCGTTGCTCCGGCAGCGCGACATCCACGGTGAGCCGCCGGCGGCCCACGATGCCGCGCACGCGGAAAGAGTGATCGTCGATCCGCGTGCGGAAGAGTGGCGCAGCGGCGAGCGAATCAGGCGGCCAGTCCGACCTCGCGACACGGAGCTGCACGAGAGCCAGCGGCGGCAGCGTGCGCAGTCCAGGCCGTCGCGCCGTCGCTGCGACGATCTCGAGCACGTCGTCGCCTCCGAGCGGTGCATGTAGCCAAATCCAGCGCTGTGCATTGCCGTGACCATCGATGTGGGCGACGCCGACGGCAGCGTCATACATCGCATTTCCCACGGTGCCGGTCAGCCGAGCCGCGGGGAATGGGACGACTTGTGCGGCCGGCAACACCTTGCGTTGCCACACCCAGCGCGGAAACGTCCAGAGCGGCGGGGACATCCCGTCCCAGCGCAGGTCCCATTCGACTGCGCCGGCCCGCCCGCGTGCCGTCGTTGAGGACATGACGGCGTCGGAGGTTCGAAAGATCGTTCCGTCGTCGAGTGGCTTCACGGGAGCCGGGCCGAACCGTTCGCAGATCGGTTCGGCCCGCGGTGGAAACGTCGCGATCCAGCCGTGGCCATACGGCTCACCGGTTGTCGGTGCGACAACTTCGTGGTGCAGCCACAGGCCGGTCCCCGTCGCCGCGTCCGTCGCGGTCAGATAGTGCACCTCGAGTCGGCCGCGCTGCCCGCGCCACCGGGGCAGCAGCGCCAGATCACGCTCCGACGTCATGGAGGTGATGGACGATGTCATGCAGGAAGTAGCGCGCGAACGTGTCGACGGTGAACGATGCGCCGTCGCTGCGGCGACCAGTACGTTGCCAGCTCTCGCCGACGACGGTGTCGAAGCGTGTTGCGACGTCGGTGGCGGCGACGCGCGACGCGTCGTACCCGCACTCCGGGCAGCGGCGATCGAGTACCCAGGTCCAGTCTTTGCCGTCCGGCTCGACCGTCATCCCCAGACCGTATTTCGGCCTCCGGAAATCGTCGTAGGGCCGGTGCAGACTCCTACTTGACGAGAGAGGGAGTCGAACGTATGTTCGAGAAGGTCCCGGGCGGTGTTTCCGACGTGGGGAAGCGTCGGGAACACCGCGCCGGACCGACATCGCAGCGTCTTCCCCTGGCTGCCCAGAACCGAGGGGAGCTTCACTATGCCTGCGTCGCTGGCGAGACGGTACGACGAATCCGTCCAGGTCGACCATCGTGACAACGCGCCGATCGCCTTCATCCGTAGGAAGCGCGGCTACGTCGTCCGTGCGGTACTGGCGCACTGGTGGGAGACGGGGCCGTGGTGGGAGAGGGCTGCCCTAGCCGGGCCTGCTCCTGCCAATGGTGTTGCCGACGACGAACACGAGATGTGGCGGGTCGAGGCGGCAGCGCCGGGTCGCAGTGCGGTCGTCGTGGAGTTAGCGCACTCCTGGTCGACCGGTCGGTGGACGCTCGCCGCGGTTCTCGATTGAGGGCGAGGAGGTGATGGAGATGATGACTTACGACCGGCGGACCGCGCCGACCGCGTTGCGACTGCTCGCGGGTTCTCGCGCCGCCTTGCGCGAAGCGGACCGCTTCGATGGGGCACCGGAGCGATATGCGACCGCACATCTCGCTGCGCTGCGCGCCGCTGCAGCGGTGCTAGCGGCGCGGGCTCGACCAAGTGATGTTCGACGCCGGCCGACGAGTGCCTGGGTGTTGCTCAGCGGAGTTGCGCCTGAGCTGCACGAGTGGGCGACGTATTTCGCGGCGGGCGCGGAGAAGCGTGCGGCCGCGTTGGCGGGTCTGCGCAGTGCAGTGAACGCACGCGAGGCTGACGACCTCATCCGCGACGCGCACACATTCCTTGCTCTGGTCGAGACAGCGCTCGGTGTGCTGCCGGACACGTTAGGGCGCGCTGGCTAAGTGGACCCATTCGTCCACCTGCACGTCGCGTCCGGTTACTCGCTACGCCATGGCGCCTCGCATCCGGCCGACCTTGTCCAGCGTGCTGCCGATCACGGCATGGACTCGATTGCGCTGACCGACCGCGACGGTGTCTACGGCGCGGTGAAGTTCGTCACCGCGTGCATGCGCCTCGGCGTGCGCCCGATCCTCGGCGCGAACCTTGCAATAGGCACGCAAGCGACTGAGAACGCCGCGAGACGGCGATCCAGCCCCGCGCGAGGTGGGGCCTTTGTCGACCACCGCTTGCCGCGGGTGACCGTTCTGGCAAAAGACAAACGAGGCTGGGCGTCGGTCTGCCGCTTGGTCAGTGCGACGCATCTTGCGGGGGAGCGGGGCACACCGATCACCACGCTCGACCTTGTCGCCGAGCACATCGACGGGCTCGTCGTTCTGCTCGGCCCGGACTCGGTGCTGGGTCGGGCGCTCGCGGCTCGTCGGCCGGACCTCGCGAAGGCGGAATATGACCGCTGGCGACATGCACTGGTCGATGCCGGTGCGGACCCGTATGACGTCATCGTCGAGGTCGTCGATCACCGTGGCCCGGGTGACGCGGTGCGCGCCGGTCGGTGCTACGCGTGGGCGCGCGAGCTCGGCGTACCCGTCGTTCTCAGCAATGCCGCACGTGGTGCGGACCGCGGTGACGGCCCGACGCTCGACGTACTCGACGCCGCCCGGCGGCTCGTTGCCCTCGACCCGCGGCATGTCGACCGCGTCAACGCCGAGGCCTATCTCAAGAGCGGCAAGGAAATGCGCGACGTTGCCGACGAGGTCGCGCATGCCGCCGGCTTGGGGGAGAACGCAGCGCGTGATCTGCTCGCGGCGACTCGACGACTGGCCGACCGGTGCGTGCTCGACCCACGGGCCGATCTCGGCATCGGCGAGGTGCACTTCCCGGAGTTGTTGACCGACGGCGGTGGCGACGTCGCCAAGGCGAATGTCGTGCTCCGCGCGCAAGAGGCGAACAGAGTTCTTCGCGACCGCTGCATTGCGGGCCTGGGACGTCGCGGCATGACGATGACCGCACAGGTGCAGAAACGGCTCGACGATGAACTCGCGGTGATCGCGCAGCTCGGCTACCCGACCTACTTCCTCACGATTGCCGACGTCGTCAAGCTGGTGAAGGACATGGGGGTGCGCTGCGCCGCGCGCGGCTCGGGCGCGGGAAGCCTCGTCAACTATCTGCTTGGTGTCTCCGATGTCGATCCGCTCGAGCATCGACTGCTGATGGAGCGGTTTCTTTCCCCACTGCGCAAGGCATTGCCCGATGTCGATCTCGACGTGGAGTCGGCGCGTCGTACCGAGGTCTACGAACGCATCCTCGACAAGTATGGCGGCGAGCGTTGCGCTTGCGTGTCGATGATGGACACCTACCGCGCGCGTCATGCGATCCGCGATACCGGTGCCGCGCTCGGGCTACCGCCAGACGAGATCGATGTCGTCGCGAAGGCGTTCCCACACATCCGCGCGAGCCAGATCAAGGCAGCACTGCAAGACCTGCCCGAGCTGCGTGCGAGCGCCCTCGGTAAGGCCGGACAGCTTGATCTGCTGTTCACGCTCGCCGAACGCCTCGACGGTCTGCCGCGGCATGTCGCGTTGCATCCGTGCGGGGTCTTGTTGTCCGACCTGACATTGCTGGACCGGACCCCGGTTGAGGCAAGTTGGCTCGGCTTCCCGATGAGCCAGTTCGACAAGGACGACGTCGAGGCGCTCGGGTTGCTCAAGCTCGACGTGCTCGGCATCCGCATGCAGTCGGCAATCGCGCACGCCTTGCGGGAGATCCGCCGCGTCGACGACGTCGAGGTCGACATCGACATGGTTCCGCGGGATGACCCAGAGACGTTCGCACTCATCCAGTCGACGCGCACGCTCGGCATGTTCCAGATCGAGTCGCCGGGTCAACGCGAGCTGGTCGGCAAGTTCGCACCCGAGACGTTCGCCGACATCATCACCGACATCTCGCTGTTCCGCCCGGGCCCGGTGAAGAGCGACATGGTCACACCGTTCCTCGAAGCGCGGCAAGGCTGGAAGCCGGAGAAATACCTGCACACCGACCTGTATGACGCGCTCGAGCAGACATGTGGCGTCGTCGTGTTTCACGAGCAGGTGCTCGAGATCATCGCCACGATGACCGGCTGCACGCTCGCCGAAGCCGATGAGCAGCGACGCGCGCTCGGTGATCCCGAAGGTCAAGCCGAGGTGCAGACGTGGTTCGTGCCGACCGCATTGCGTCGCGGCTATGACCTAGCGACAGTCGAACGCGCATGGGCAGTGCTGAAAGCGTTTGCATCATTCGGTTTCTGCAAGGCACACGCGGCGGCATTCGCCGTGCCGACCTATCAGTCCGCCTGGCTCAAGGCGCACCACACCGCGGCATTCCTCGCCGGCGTGCTCACGCACGACCCCGGCATGTATCCGAAGCGGCTCATCCTCGATGACGCTCGCCAGTTCGGCATCGCGGTCCTGCCGCTCGACGTCAACATCAGCACCGAGACGTATGCCATCGAAAGACTTGCTCAGTATGACGAACCACCACCGGCCATCTTGGGGGAACAGCCAGAACCCGGTTGGAAAACAAGCGGTCAACGCTATGGCATTCGTCTCGCATTGGCGGACGTCAAAGGCATCAACGAGCAGGAGATCGCGCGCATCGTCGCCGGTCGGCCTTATGGATCGCTCGCCGACTTCTGGCATCGCGCCAACGTGTCGCGGCCAATCGTCGAACGACTCGTGTTGGCCGGCGCGTTCGACTCGATCTATGGCATCGGGCTTTCGTTGCCAGTGAAACGTCGTGGACAGTTGACGCGCCGCGATCTCTTGCTGCAGGTGGCGGATCTTGACCGTTGGTCGAGATCCGCGCGTCGTGGTGCTACAGGCTTGTCAGGACGACGCAAGCAAGAACGTGTCGATAAGGCCCTGACAAGTGTTCGAGAACTCGCCAAGGCTCAATCGCAGGCTGCTGCCGAAGTGCGTCCGGTCGACGTGCAGCTTGCGCTTGATCTCGGCGACGCGCCTAACGAAACGACGGTCAGTGGACTTCCTGAGCTGACGGTCGCGGAGCAGACGCGTGCGGAACTCGAAGTGCTCGGGCTCGACGCGAGCCGGCACGTGCTCGCGTGCTACGAGCCGTTCTTCGCTGCGGTCGGCATCACCCGTGCGCGCAACCTCATACGTTGCCGCAGCAGGGAAGAGGTCCTTGTCGCCGGCGTCAAGGTGGCGACACAGACACCGCCGATCCGGTCCGGTCGACGCGTCGTGTTCGTCACGCTCGACGACGCAACCGGACCGATCGACGCGACGCTGTTCGAGGACGCGCAGGCCGGTTATGCCGCAACTGTTTTCCACTCCTGGCTGCTCGTCATTCGCGGCACGGTGCGTCGTACCGGTCCGCGAGGCATCTCGATCAACGCCAATGCCGCGTGGGAGCTGTCCGTGCTGCGTGAGGCCTGGGAGGTTGGCGGCTTCGCTGCGGTCGAAGCCGAGATGCAGCAGGCACAACGGGTCTCCGACGCTGCGGTCCAGGGCGCCGCGGAGAGCCGCTCCACCAGGCCGGTGATGACCAAGCCTCCACCGGTTGGTGGTCGCGCACGGGTCTACTCGAGCGGGTTCGCCACCTCGCCGTACGCCGACATCCGCCCGGCCGGCAACGGCAGCGGCCCGCCCCGCAAGCTCTGGCACTCCAGCCCAGGCTCTTCCGGCGGGTGATGAGCGTGACTTGCCCTATTTATCCCACTATCTACTCCGCCACATCACCCTGGCGGAGCCTCCAATCGGACGAACGGCACGCCGAGGCATCAAAGGACTCCCTGACCCCGTCGTGCTTCGCACGCCCGAAAACAGTGTCCGAGGTTCTCCATGCTCTCCGTCCGCCGTACCGCGACTGCCGTGCTCCTTGCGGCCGCCGTCGTGACGACGATTCCGCTGTCCGCCAACGCCATGGCTACGTCGGTGCCGCATGCGCCGGTCACGCTGCCGACGACCATCGAGCAGCTGGCGCCGTACCAGCCGGAGGCCTTCTGCAGCCCCACGGTGAAGCCCGGCACACAAGCACTCGCGAACCTGCTGACGGCGACCTACACAGGTACGGCGATCGTGTCGCTCGTCCGGCCATGCGCGTCGGACACGAGCGAGCACTACGACGGCCGGGCGATCGACTGGGGTGTCGATCACCGCAACCCGACGCAGCGAGCCCAGGGCAAGGCGTTCCTCGACTGGCTGTTCGCCAAGGACGCCAGCGGCGACGACTTTGCGATGGTCCGCCGCCTCGGCGTGATGTACGTGATCTGGAACCACCGGATCTGGGGGTCCTACAGCCAGCGGTGGGAGCCCTACACCAACTGCTCCGGTCCGACGGCCTGCCACGTCGACCACATGCACATCTCGCTCGACTGGTCGGGCGCGATGAAGAAGACGTCGTTCTGGACCGGCGTCGTCACCGCGCCGATGGACCCGCCGCTGCAGACGCTTCCAGTCGGCCAGACCGTGACGACGAAGGTCTCACCCTGGCGCCCACCGACGCCGGTCTATCGCCTCGTCAAGGGTGGCCGTTACCTCGTGACGGTGGCCGGCACCTACAAGTACGACGGCGAGCGCGGGCATCGCGCCGATGCCGAGTGCAGCACGACCGATGGCAAGCACTGGTCGGCTCAAGCGGCGTTCGAGGACAACGCAAAGATCGGGCTGCTCGATCTGTGGCTGGGTCACCTGCACGCCTGGCAACCGGTCACCAACACCGGTGGCGGCTGCGACACGACACATCACAGCTATCAGCGCACGCTCACCGTTACCAAGAACGCACCGTTGCGGCTGTCCATCGACGACCCGGCGAGCGGCTGGGGGACCGACGGTTCGTTGCGCGTCACGGTCAAACGCCTGGCCGCCTAATACCCTGCGGGGTATGGCAGCGGTCGGATCGCGAACCGGCGTACGCACCGCTGTCGTCTGGGACTACCTGCGCGCGACGCTCGACGAGCTCGGCGCGGCCGGCTCGCCGCTGCGGATCCTCGATGCGGGTGGTGGCAGCGGCGGCTTCGCCGTACCACTTGCGCAGCTCGGCCACGAGGTCACCGTTGTCGACCCGAGTCCGGACTCGTTGGCCGCTCTCGAACGTCGCGCGGCCGAGACCGGCACCCAGCCGAACATCGTCGCGATGCAGGGTGACGCGGCGGGGCTTCCCGCGCTGGTCCCGGCCGGCGGGTTTGACCTCGTGCTCTGCCACAGCGTTCTCGAGGTCGTCGACGATCCCGACGAAGCCGTCCATGCCATCGTGCATGCGCTGCGGCCGGGCGGCATCGCGAGCGTTCTCGCGGCCAACCGCATTGCGGCCGTCGCCGCCCGCGCCGCGTCCGGGCGGCTGGGCGAGGCCAGACGGTTGCTGGCCGATTCGACGGGATCCGCAGGTGCCGGCGACCCCTTGCTCCGCCGGTTCACCCTCGACGAGCTGCAGCTGCTGCTGGCCTCGGCCGGGCTGCACGCGCACATCGTGCACGGCGTGCGCGTGTTCGCCGACGCGGTGCCACCTGCGCTGCTCGACGGTGCTGACCCGCAAGCGGTCGAGGATCTGCTCGCGCTCGAACGCGCCGCAGCCGAGCGCAGCGACTTTTTCCCGATCGCCACCCAACTGCATTTGCTGGCCCGCCACAGTTAACGGACCGCTCCCATGACGCGGCGACAGCTGCAGCGGTCCGGTCCGACGCCGGAGCTGTCCGGCGACGACCGCGGCTGCACGATCCTGCACGTCGACATGGACGCGTTCTATGCCTCCGTCGAGTTGCGCAGCCGACCCGAGTTGGTTGGCACCCCGGTCATCGTCGGCGGCCTGGGCTCGCGTTCCGTCGTGCTGTCCGCGACATATGAGGCGCGCGCCTTCGGCGTTCACAGTGCGATGCCGATGATGCGGGCCCGGCGGATGTGCCCGCAGGCGACGGTGATTCCTCCGAGTCACGGCGTGTATGACGAAGCATCTCGCGGCGTCATGGAAGTGTTCCGCTCGGTCACACCGCTGGTCGAGCCGTTGTCGCTGGACGAGGCGTTCCTCGATGTCGGCGGCGCACAGCGACGGCTGGGCTCGCCGCGCCAGATCGCCGAGCTCATCCGTGCGCGGGTCGTCGACGAGCAAGGCATCACGTGTTCCGTCGGTGTCGCCCCGACGAAATTCGTCGCGAAGCTGGCCTCGGCACGTGCCAAGCCGGACGGATTGATCGTTGTCCCGCAAGACGAGGTGATCGCCTTCCTGCATCCGCTGCCGGTCGGTGTGCTGTGGGGTGTCGGGGAGAAGACCGAGGAGGCGCTCACCCGGCTCGGGCTGCGAACCATCGGCGACATCGCCCACACTCCCGTCGCGACATTGCAGCGGGCGCTAGGCAACGCGGTCGGCGCGCATCTCGCGGCACTGTCCTGGGGGCAGGACGAGCGTTCGGTCATCGCGCACGAGCCGGACAAGAGCATCGGTGCCGAGGAGACGTTCGCGCGCGACGTGGATGACCCGAATGTCGTCCTTCGCGAGCTGCTGCGGCTGTCCGAGCGCACCGCCGCCCGCCTGCGGGCATCCGGATCGGTCGGGCGGACCGTGTCGATCAAGGTGCGCTTCGCCGACTTCACGACGATCACGCGGGCCAAGACCCTGCGGGAACCGACCGACGTCGCGCGGGTGGTCTACGAGACCGCGCGCGGTCTCTACGAGGCACTCGGGTTGCAGCGGGCCCGCATTCGCCTGGTCGGGGTCCGGGTCGAAGGCCTCACCGACACCGACCAGACCCCCCGGCAGCTGGCGATGGGCGGGGGAGGCGAGGAATGGCGGGCCGCTGAGCAGGCCGCCGACCGGGCTGCGGCCCGCTTCGGTCCAGGCGCCGTCCGCCCCGCGACGCTGGTCGATCCGGTGAGCCGAGTGGGTGACGATACCGAGATCGACTGATCAACCCGTGAACATCGCTTCCCGTCCGGTCGCCCCGCTCGTATCCTGTCGATGTACGGGTCGTAGCGTCCGATGGAGGAGCCGTGCCGCTCTCCGAGCACGAGCAACGGCTGCTCGAGCAGATCGAGCAAGCGCTCTACGCTGAGGACCCGAAGTTTGCGCGTAGTTGGCGCGTCCGCGATCTGCGCAGTCTGCAGCGAATGCGCGCCCTGCGCGCCGCGGCGATCATCGTCGTCGGGCTCGGCCTGCTCGTGGCTGGCGTCATCGTCCAGAGCCGCAGCACCGTCATCGGTGTTGCGCTGGGTGTCGGCGGCTTCGTCCTCATGCTGCTCGGCGCCTGGTTCGCCATGTCGACCCGCAACCGTGCCCCCGGCCCCAAGACTCCCCAGGCGAAGGCAAAGGCCAAGCCGAAGTCCCACGCCCCGCGCGAATCGTGGAAGACCCGCCTCGAAGAGCGCTGGCAACGCCGCCAGGAAGGCCGCTGACGGCGATCAGCACGGTCGCTCGCCGCGTTCTCGTCGGCTTGCGTGCTTAGCACGCGGCGCCTCCTGCGGCCTTGCGATCGACCGCCCTGATCGCCGTCAGTCCGCTTGTGCTTAGGCGGGGCGGGGGCGGAGTCTGGCCCGCAGGCGCGCCATGGCCAGGTCGAAGCGGTCGAGGAACAAGCCGACCCGACCCGTGGCCAACCGCGCCTCCGCGAGGACGGACCGCGGCCACAACCGGGCGGCCAGACGCCGCTGGCTCGGCAGCCGCTCGAACAGCGCACTGCTCACCAGCGCGACGTCCTGCTCCAGGCCATCGGCGGCCACGTCGTCGGTGTCACGGGCGTACCACGCACGCTGCACCGCCGTGACGACGCGCTGTAGGGCGGCGATCGCCGCTCGGTCGAAGCCGAGGGCGTCGGCTTGGAGTACGCGCGCGGTCGCCCGCGGCGTCAGACCGTCGATCCACTCCGCTTGCGCGTCGATGGCGCTGGCACGAAGCTCTGCCCAAGCGGCCGTCGCACGTGCCCCAGGCGTGCGCGCCATCCGCCAGCGGCGTCGGCGCAACGTGATGCGGGCAATCGATGGCGCGATCAACGCGATCCCGAGCAGGATCACGAGCACGAGGGCGACGGTGCGGCGGGCGCTGCCGGTCGATGCGGGGTGGTCGTTGCCGGCGCCGGCGCCGCCACCGGTCCTATCCGAGAGCTGGTCCAGTCGCTGGTTCTTCGTCAGCCCGCTGCCGGATGTGCCCTTGCTGCCGCCGCTAGCGCTCCCACCCGGGTTGGAGTGGCCACCGGCTGCGCCCGGCGTGGCGACAATCGTGTATGCCGGCGGCTGCGCCTGACCGTCACCGCGCGGGGTGGGTTCGAACGGGAGCCAGCCGTAGCCGGCGAAGTAGAGCTCAGGCCATGCGTGCGCGTCATGCGTCGTGATCAGCCAGGCTCGGTCGGGCTGCTCGACCCCACGGGTGAACCCGACCGCGACCCGCGACGGGATGCCGGCGATCCGCGCCATCACGGCCATCGCTGCCGCGAACTGCTGGCAGAAACCCCGCCGGGTGTGCAGGAGGAAGTTCTCCAGTGCGTCCGTGCTCGTCCCGGTGTCGACGCTGACGTCGTAGTGGAACGACGGGCTCGTGAGGAACCGCTGGATCGCGAGCGCCTTGTCGAATGGCGTCTGCGCCTTGCCGATCACCGTCGCCGTCAACGTGCGCACCGACTGCGGGATCGTCGGCAGCGCGCGGTAGCGGTCGAGAGTCGCATCTGCGGTCGGCGACTGCTCGAGTGCGGTTGGACTGGGCTGCGGCCGGACGAACTGCACGTTGTATTGCAGCCCGGCTGTGCTGTCGCGCGCAGAGAACACCGTGTCGGTGCCCGGGTCGTAACGCCAGTCGCCCGACACGCTGACCGCCGTCACCTGCGCCGGCAGCGGCAACCAGGGGACATCAAGTCCGCCGATCGCGACCGTGGCACTGCGGGTGGGACCGGCCGGCGCGAGGATCGGGATGCCGCGACTGACCTCGGACTCCGGCGGTTGCCGCAGCGTCGATGGCGCGAACGAGTCCCCGTCGAAACGATCGAGGGCCGTCAACCGGAGATAGCCGGGGTCGGGATCGGTCGTCCGGACGGTCAGCACCGGTCGTGACCGGTCCGATTTGAGATCGCCGCTGATCGTCACGATCGGGTTGACGGTGAACCGCGTGCTGGAACCACCTCCGAGGCCGAGGCCGTTGCCGCCATGAGGAATGCCGCCGCGCAGCCCTGGGATGAGCAACGGTACGGCGACCGCGACGACGATTGCTGACACACCGATCCGTCGACCCATGACCGACAGCGGCGAGGGAGTGACCTCGGTGTCCGACCAGGAGAAGCGCGGCCGGTTCTCGGTCTGCGCACCGGTCGGGCGGCCCCACCGCGACAGTCGCTCGCGCGAGTCCGCCAGCAACAGCCAGAGATAGCCGGCGGTGCCGAAGGCGAACGGGACCCAGCCGACACCGTGCTTGGAGACCGACGTGCACAACGCAAACGTGGCGAGCAACGGGAGGCCGGCAAGCGCCGCTCGGCGCATTGTCACGGCGAGCAGGTCGACGACGAGCGCAACCGCTGCGATGCCCACGACGGCGAGCAGGACGAGACCGCGATGCGGAGGAACTGGCGTCGCCAGTGTGTGGACGTCGTGGAAACCGGTGCGTGCGACGTCAGCGAGGTCGTTGAGCGACGTACCAGACGGTATGAAGCCCACGCGCGCGTTGGTGCTGGCGTAGGCCGCAGTGATGTAACTCAGCACTCCGGCCGCCGCGAGGATCGGCCCGAACGCGGCCGGAATCGGCGACAGCCGCACCAGTTCGCTGATGACGACGACGATGAGGACGCCACCGAGGACCGGGAAGATCCAGCCATAGCCGTTGAAGACACTGGCGAGTGCTGTCGCTGCGGCGAATGTCGCGAGCCCACCGTGAAATGCCACGCGCGTGCGGCCGCTCATGACGACGACCCGGTAGGAGTGAGGGCGGACGCATTCAGCTGCTGCCGACCGAGCCCGGCGGTTTGGGTGGCGCCGGCGGCGGGCCAGACATCGGCGAGCCGGGTGCCGGCCTGGATCGGCAGCACCCGCCATCCGGACGCGGCGAGCACATCGCACGTCTTCTGGTAGTCCTGGCGCACCCGTTCGGCCGCCCGCGGCGCGAGCGCGGTCCACGTCGCCGTGTCCAGGACGAGCGCAACGCCAACAGAAGGCCCGCCCTGCGTCGCACGGGCCAACGCCTGGACATCCTCGGAGTCCAGCGGCGCGAGAACAGCGACCGTGAGCTCTTCACCCCCGCCGCGACGCAGCGCGGTGATGCCGGCGAGCACCCCCGACGCACCGGAAGCGGTGCGAACGGCAAGGTCGTCGAGGAGCAGGTTGTCGAACGCCTCGGCACCAACCGCGCCGGCCGCCAATTCCTCGCCGGCATCGCCGACGACGCGCATGGTGAAGCCGGCATTCGCCAGGTGCAGCCCGATCGACGCGGCTGCGGAGATCGCCCATTCCAGCGACGACGCAGGTCCATCGCCATGGTGTGCCGATCCACGACAGTCGAGGAGCAGGGCGGCGCGGCTCTGCCACGGCTGTTCTTCTCGCCGCACCATCAGCTCTCCGCGGCGAGCGGTGGAGCGCCAGTGGATGCGGCGAAGGTCGTCGCCCTGTCGGTATTCACGGGTGGCCGTGTCGTCCTCGCCCGCCGTGGCGACCGACCGCGCGCGGCTCTCGCCCGCACCCGCCCAGTCACCGCCGAGTCGGACCGGTGGCAGTGAGATGACCTGGGGAGTGACGACCAGCAGATCGGCCGCACTGAACGACCGCGTCAGCTCGCACAGTCCGAACGGATCGGTGAGTCGAACGGTCAGTGGCCCAATCCGGAAGCGCCCGCGAACCTGCGAGCGGACGGAGTAGTCCACCTCCACCGCGCGCTGGGGAAGAACCCGGTCAAGGACGAAGCGCGGCCGCCCGCCGAGCATGTAGGGGACGGTGTCCTCGGCGAGCATCACTCCGGTCGGCAGCCGCGAGACGTTCTGCAGCCGCAGCCGCACCTGCGCCGCGTTACCGGCATTGACCCGCACCGGGTCGAGGCGGCGGGTGCAGGTGAGTCGGTAGCGAGTCCGCGCCACCATGCCGTAGGAGAGCAGCGGCACCACGAACAGAAAGATGCCGACGCGCAGCAGGTTGACCTCACGCAGGACCGCCGCGCAGACCGTTGCCGCGATGCCGGCGGCGAGCAGGCACCGGCCGCGAACCGTGAGCCCGGACAGTGCGCTGTCGATACCTGCCATGTGCGTCAGCTGCTACGGCGCTGCCGGACCGTCCGTGGGCGTTCCGTACTCGGCACGGGCACCGTAGCGAGCACGTCGGCCACCACTGCTTGCGTCGTACGGCGGGCAACCTGCGCCTCGGCCGACAAGAGAAGACGGTGCGCCAGCACCGGGACAGCGAGCGCTTGGATGTCGTCCGGCAGGACGAAGTCCCGGCCGTCGAGCGCTGCGGCCGCCCGGCCGGTGCGCAGCAGGTGCAGCGTCGCCCGAGGCGAGGCCCCCAGCCGGAGGTCTCGGTTGTCGCGACTAGCGGTGACCAGATCGATGGCATAGCGACGGACCGGCTCGGCGATGTGCACTGAGCGGACGGCCTGGACGAGCTTCGCCACCTCGAGGGCGTCGGACACCGGCTCGAGGTCGTCCAGCGGGGATCCGGCGCCGTGCTGGTCGACCATCTCGAGCTCGGCGTCGGGCGAGGGGTAGCCGATCGCCAGCCGCGCGGTGAACCGGTCGCGCTGGGCCTCGGGAAGGGGATAGGTCCCCTCCATCTCGATGGGGTTCTGGGTCGCGAGCACCATGAACGGCGGCTCGAGCGGATAGGTGATGCCGTCGACGGTCACCTGACGCTCTTCCATGCACTCCAGCAGCGCGGACTGCGTCTTCGGCGAGGCACGGTTGATCTCATCGCCGACCACGATGTTGGCGAAGATCGCTCCCGGCTTGAACTCGAACTCGCGGGTGTCCTGGTTCCAGACCGAAACGCCCGTGACATCGCTCGGGAGCAGGTCCGGGGTGAACTGGATGCGCCGGACCGAGCAGTCGATCGCCCGGGCCAGAGCCTTGGCGAGCATCGTCTTGCCGACGCCGGGGACGTCCTCGATCAGCAAGTGGCCCTCGGCGAGCATGACCGTCACGGCGAGCCGAACGGCGTCGTCCTTGCCCTGGATCACCTGTTCGACGGCTTCGACGATCCGCGCGCCGCGGTCCGCGACGTCATCGAACTCGAGCAGGGCACTGGACCTGCGGCTCGGCACCGTTGCCTCCCCTTCCGCGCCGTCGCCGGCGGACCCCCGTGTCGTTCCGTTCTCGTGAATCCGCAGTGGTGCGGACCAACTTATGACGCATCTCCAGTGTCGCAGGTTCGACGCTGCGCGCCAGATGTCACGAGGTCACGACTGCAGAACACCTTCCTACGCCGTCTAGGGAGGGTGGATCAGCGCGAATTGGTTGACGGGGGAGTGAAGTGGAGTACAGTGGAGCCTCGTGGGGGAACTCGGTGCATCTGACGGAGCGGCCTGGGGAGGCGGGGAGTGTTCCTCGGTACCTACTCGCCGCGCCTGGACGAGAAGGGCCGCCTGTTCCTCCCGGCGAAGTTCCGTGACGAGCTCGCGGCTGGGCTCGTGATCACCAAGGGGCAAGAGCGATGCCTCTACGTCTTCGCCGTGACCGAGTTCGCCGGCATCACCGAGCGGCTCCGTGAGGCGCCGCTCACCGCCCGCACCGCGCGCGACTACAGCCGCGTGTTCTTCGCGTCCGCGCACGACGAGGTGCCGGACAAGCAAGGCCGCGTCACCGTGCCTGCGGCCCTGCGCGAGTACGCCGGGCTGAGCCGGGACTGCGTCGTCATCGGCGCCAACACGCGCGTCGAGATCTGGGACTCCGCCGCCTGGGCGGACTACCTGGCGGCCTCCGAAGACCAGTTCGCGTCGATGTCGGAGGAGGTGCTGCCCGGCGTCTTCTGACCCACAGCACGACGTCTTCAGCGCGCGCAGCACGACGTCTTCAGCGCGCGCAGCACGACGTCTTCCGCGCGCACAGCACGACGAACGTGGCAGCTGGCTCCCGCCCGCAGCACCTGGCGCACCTTCCCCGGCGCCAGGCGCGGGGGGCGGGGACCAGCCTCCACGTCCAGCTATCCGGCGTTACCCACCCATCCCAGCGTCACGAAAGGGGCCGCATGGTCGAGCACCGCAGCGGGTCGACCGGCCCGATGCACGTGCCGGTCATGCAGGAGCGCGTGCTGGACCTGCTGGCGCCGGCGCTTGAACCCGAAACTGCGGTTCTCGTCGACGCGACGCTCGGGCTCGGCGGTCACGCCGCCGCCGCGCTGGCACGTCATCCGCACCTGCGACTGATCGGGCTCGACCGGGATCCCCGCGCCCTGGCAATCGCCACCGACCGGCTCGCGGCATACCGAGCCCGGGTCACGCTGGTCCACGCCGTCTTCGACGCCCTGCCGGAAGTGCTCCTCCGCTACGACGTGCCGCGTATCGATGCGGCGCTGTTCGACCTCGGCGTCTCGTCCATGCAGCTGGACGAGGACGAACGTGGCTTCTCCTACTCCCGGGACACCGCACTCGACATGCGGATGGATCCCACCGCGCCGCTTACCGCGGCTGAGATCGTCAACACCTACCCCGCCGACCGGCTCGCGCGGATCCTCGCTGAATACGGCGAAGAGCGCTTCGCGAAGCGGATCGCCAACGCGATCGTCCGCGAGCGGACGACAGCACCGCTGACCTCGTCGGCCCGGCTCGCCGAGCTGGTCCGGGCAGCCGTGCCTGCGGCGACGCGTCGTACCGGTGGCCATCCAGCGAAACGGACGTTCCAGGCCCTGCGCATCGAGGTCAACGACGAGCTCGGCGTGCTGTCCCGTGCCGTCCCCGCGGCGATCGACGCGCTGCGCCTTGGCGGCCGGATCGTCGTCCTCGCCTACCAGTCCCTCGAGGACCGGATCGTCAAGCGCGTCCTGGCTGCGGGCGCCAGCGTCAACGCGCCGCCCGACCTGCCGATCGTTCCGGTCGAGGCGACGCCCACGTTGCGGCTGCTGACCCGCGGCGCGGAGCTGCCCGACGCCGATGAAGTGGCGGCCAACCCGCGCGCGGCATCAGCACGGCTGCGCGCCGCGGAACGCATTCGGGACGCCGCCGCATGAGTACGACAACCGCTGCACGAGTCAGACCTCAACTCGAGGTCGAAACTCGGTTTCCGCATCTGCGCCTGGTCGCGACAAGGCCACTCACTGCCGCCCGACTGCCGTTTGCGATTTTCGTCGGCTCGATCCTCAGCCTCGGCCTCATCGCTCTGCTGCTCTTGCACACGATGGCGGCCCAGGATGCCTTCCGGCTGGAGTCGCTGCAGCAACAGGCCGCGCAACTGAACGATGCGCAGCAGCAGCTGGCGCTGGCGGAGCAACAGCGCGAAGCTCCGACCGTGCTGGCCGCACGGGCTCGCGCACTGGGCATGGTGCCGACCGGCTCGATCGCTTACGTGGACCTCCATCGGCACGGCAAGATCGTCGGCGTCGTAGCGGCCGTGCCGTCACCGCCGCCCCCGGCGCCCAGCCCGTCGGCCACACCGTCCGCGTCCGCTTCGGCCAAGCCCTCCGCTTCGGCCAAGCCGTCAGAGTCAGCGAAGCCATCGGCCTCGGCGAAGCCGTCCACGGCAGCGCAGCCGTCGGTGTCAGGTAAGCCGGTTACCGCCAAGCACGCGCAGTCGCACCGGCGTCATCCGACCCGGTGAGGCCGGTGCAGGAGGCGCGCCGTGTCTCGGCGCGTCACCCGTCCAACTCGGCCCGAAACCGGCACGCTGAACGCATGCCCCCCGCTCGGCCGCGCCCGCGATCACGCGCGCGACGAGTGGTCGACACGCGCAAGCGCGTCGAGTTCTTCCTCATCGGCAGCCTGATCGTCCTGTCGCTGATCGGCGGCCGCCTCGTCCAGCTGCAAGGCCTCGACCGCAGCAGCTACACCGCCATGGCCGAGCAGCAGCGGCTGCACACGGTCGCGCTCACCGCCCCGCGCGGCATGATCGTCGACCGCGACAACCAGCCGCTCGCGGAAACTGTCGATGCGCGCGATGTCTACGCCGACCCGCACAAGGTCACCGACCCGGCCGCCGAGGCCCGCCAACTCGCACCGCTGCTCGGTCGGGCCGGGTCCGACATACCGGGCCTTCAAGACCTGCTGTCGCAGAACACGACGTTCGTCTACCTGCTCCGCGCGACATCCCCGCAGCTCGCGAAGAAGATCATCGACCTCGAGCTGCCCGGCATCGGCGTACTGCCGACCACGCGCCGGATCTATCCCGCCGGCACGCTCGCTTCCAACGTCGTGGGTTTCGCCAACGCCGAGGGGACCGGCCTCGCCGGCCTGGAGTACTCGTTCCAGAAGACCCTGGCCGGCCATGACGGTGTTCGCACTTTCGAAACCGGCTTGTCCGGATCACCGATCCCGGACGGGCGTGACGTGGTCAAGCCGGCAGTGCCCGGCACCGGCCTCAAGCTGACGATCCAGCGGGACATCCAGTGGAAAGCACAGCAGGCGATCGCCGCGCAGGTCCACGCCGTCCACGCTGACAGCGGCACGGTCATCGTCATGGATCCGCGCACCGGCCAGCTTCTCGCCCTCGCGGTCGCTCCCGGCTTCGACCCGAATGACCCCGGCAAGAGCCCCGTATCGGCGTTCGGCGACCCGGCGATCAGCGAGGTCTACGAGCCCGGCAGCGTCAACAAGGTCATCACGATGTCGGCCGCGCTCCAGGACGGCGTGGCCACGCCGAACTCGCCCTTCACGGTGCCCAACCTTCTGCCCTACGCCGGGTTCACCTTCCACGACGCCGAGAACCACGGCACCGAGCGCCTGACACTCACCGGCATCCTGGCCAAGTCCTCCAACATCGGCACCATCGAAGTTGCCGAACGACTCGGTGCGGCCCGGCTCTATCACTACCTGCGGGCCTACGGCTTCGGTGCCGCAACCGGCGTCGGGCTGCCGGGCGATGGCATCGGGCTGCTGCCGCGCCTGAGCGACTGGACCCCCAGCACGCTCCCTACGACCGCTTTCGGTCAGGGCATCGGCGTCACCGCACTGCAGGTCGCCAGCGTCTACGCCACGATCGCCAACGGCGGAGTCCGCGTCACGCCGAACCTCGTCGCCGGCCGGATCGAGTCCGACGGGAGCTACTCCGCGTCCCCCGCCCCTGAGCGGCATCGCGTCATCAGCGCCAAGGTCGCCCACGAGCTCAGCGACATGCTCGAGTCGGTCACGACAGACGAAGGAACTGCGCCGCTCGCCCGCATCCCCGGCTACCGCATCGCCGGTAAGACCGGCACCGCAAACCGGCCGAACGGCCACGGCGGGTATGGCGGCTCCGGCTATACGTCGTCGTTCGTCGGTTTTGCCCCCGCCGACAAGCCTCAGTTGCTCGTCGAGGTCGTCCTGCAGAACCCACGACAGGGGCATTTCGGTGGCCTCGTCGCTGCGCCCGTCTTCCATGACGTCATGAGCTTTGCGTTGCAGACGCTCAAGATTCCGCCCACCGGGACGAAGCCGCCTCGCGCCAAGCTGACGTGGTGATGGTTCTGTGACCCATTTGCCGCCCAGATAGCCTGCCTGCCGATGCTCCTGCGACCGCAACAGGTACGCGCCCAGTCTGTCGCCGGGCTCGTCGAGCGGTTGCCGCGTTGCCGGCTGCACGGCGATCCGGACGTGGTCGTGTCCGGAATCACCCATGACAGCCGCCAGGTCCAACCCGGCGATCTCTACCTCGCCCGAGCCGGCGCGCAGACGCACGGGATTGACTTCGTCGCCGACGCCATGGCGGCGGGTGCCACGGCTGTCTTGACGGACGCCGACTCCGTGCCGCGTGCACAAGCCGCTGGGTCGACAGCTGTGGTTGAGGTGCCCGATCCGCGCGCGGCGACCGGTCCGGCCGCCGCCTGGGTCTACGACGATCCGTCCCGGGACCTCGTGCTCATCGGCATCACCGGCACCAACGGCAAGACCACGACGGCCTATCTCGTCGAGGCCGGGCTGCGCGCCGCCGGTCGCCGTACCGGTCTCATCGGCACCATCGAGTCCCACGTGGCGGGGGAGGCGATCCCCAGCCTGCGCACGACCCCGGAGGCCACCGACCTCCAGGCGCTGTTCGCCGTCATGCGCGAGCGGGGTGTCGAACACGTCGCGATGGAGGTGTCGAGCCACGCGCTCGCCCTCGACCGGGTCGCCGGCTCGACGTTCGCGGTCGCCGGTTTCACCAACCTGTCGCAGGACCACCTCGACTTCCACGCGGACATGGAGGACTACTTCGCGGCGAAGGCGCGATTGTTCACGCCCGAGCTGAGCGAGCGCGGCGTGGTGGTCGTCGACGACGACTGGGGCCGTCGACTGGCGGCAACTGCCGGCGTCACGGTGACCACTGTCGGCGCTGCTGACGCGGACTGGCTCGTGACGGCCGCGCCTACCGATGCTGCAGGCGGCACGCTGACGCTCCGGTCGCCCGCCGGCGAGATCCACGAGCTTGTCCTGCAACTGCCCGGCGGCTTCAACCTGCTCAACGCCGCACTTGCCTTCGTGATCCTGGTGGAGGTCGGCGTCGACCCGAACGCAGCGGCGCGCGGCATTGCTGACCTTGCCGCCGTTCCCGGCCGGATGGAGCGGGTCGACGCAGGGCAGCCGTTCTCGGCACTTGTCGACTACGCGCACACACCTGCGGCTGTGGCGCAGCTGCTGGCCGAGGCGCGGGCGCTCGCCGCCGGCGGTCGCGTGATCGTTGTTCTCGGCTGCGGCGGCGACCGCGACGCGGCCAAGCGCCCACTGATGGGCGCCGCCGCGGCAGCCGGGGCTGACGTCGCGGTGCTGACGAACGACAACCCGCGCTCCGAGGATCCGATGACGATCCTGGAGGCGATGCTCGCCGGCGCCCGGTCGGTGCAGGGCGCAGGCGATGTGTCGGTGGAACCCGATCGCCGGCACGCGATCAATGTCGCTGTCGGATCGGCACGGAGCGGCGACGTCGTCGTCGTCGCGGGCAAGGGGCACGAGCAGGGCCAGGAACAAACCGGCGTGGTGGTGCCCTTCGACGACCGGGAAGTATTGCGCGACGCGCTGCGCCTGCACGGATATGCGGGTGTCGCATGATCGACCTCACCCTCGCCGACGTGGCGACCTTGACCCGAGGCGTGCTCAGCGGCGGCGCTGACCCCGCGGCACGCGTCACCGGTGCAGTCGTCGACTCGCGCCGCGCCACAAGTGGCGACCTTTTCGTATGTGTTCGCGGCGACCATGTCGACGGTCACGACTACGCGTCGGCAGCTGTGGGCGCCGGAGCGGCTGCGGCGCTGGCTGCGTATGACGTCGGCGTGCCGGCGGTCGTCGTACCGGATCCGGTCGCCGCACTCGGTCAGCTTGCCGCCGGCATTCTTCGTCGTGCCAACGACTGTCGGGTGGTGGGCGTCACTGGTTCGAGCGGCAAGACCTCGACCAAGGACCTGTTGGCGCAAGTGCTCAACCGACAAGGTTCGCTGGTCGCGCCGCATAACTCCTTCAACAACGAGATCGGACTTCCACTGACCGTGCTCGAAGTGTCGGAGCAGACGCGCACGCTCGTCTGCGAATACAGCGCTCGCGGTCCGGGACACATCCGCTACTTGTGCGAGATCGCGCCACCCCACATCGGTGTGGTGCTCAACGTGGGCGCAGCTCATCTCGGTGAGTTCGGTTCACGTGACGCCGTCGCTGACGCAAAGGCGGAGCTTGTCGAGGCGTTGCCGCCCGACGGGACAGCAGTGCTCAACGCGGACGACTTCCGCGTTGCTGCGATGGCGACACGAACGCGCGCGAGAGTCGTGTTGTTCGGCGAGTCACCGACGGCTGGCGTCCGGGTGGCCGACGTCCGACTGGACGAGCTGGCGCGGCCTCGGTTCCGGCTCGTCACGGACACGGGAGAATTGGACGTCCAGTTGCCGCTGAGCGGCGCGCACCACGCTCTCAATGCGGCAGCGACCGCAGCAGCAGCACTCGCGTGCGGCATGTCACTCGAGGACGTCGTCGACGCGTTGCAGAGCGCGACGGAACACAGCGCTCATCGGATGGATGTCCGTCGGCGCAGCGACGACGTGCTCGTCATCGACGACGCTTACAACGCAAACCCGGAGTCGATGACGGCCGCGCTGGCCGCGTTCACGCGGATGTCCGAGGGCCGTCGGCGGTGGGCGGTGTTCGGAGAGATGCGCGAGCTCGGCGCGGAGTCGCTGAACCTGCACCGTGGCGTCGGCGCCGCCGTGGCGCACGCCGGAGTCGACGAGCTAGTGGTCGTGACACCGGCGGAACCGATCGCCGAGGCTGCCAGCGCTGAAGCCGGCTGGTCCGGGCACGCCCGGGTTGCCAGCGACGCGAACGAAGCTGTTCGCCTGCTGCGCGCTGAGGTTCGCCCGGGTGACGCCGTTCTGGTCAAGGCGTCCAACAGCGTCCGCCTCTGGGAAGTGGCCGAGGCGCTCCTCGTCGACGTGCCTGCCGGGGCCGCTTCATGAGGAACGTTCTCGTAGCGGCGCTGGTGTCGCTCATCGTGTCGTTGCTGGGCACGCCGTTTGCCATCCGCTTGTTCCGGGCCCGCGGCTATGGCCAGCTCATCCGTGACGATGGCCCGACGACTCACCACACCAAGCGCGGTACGCCGACGATGGGCGGCACCGTCATCATCTTCGCGACAGTGCTGGGTTACGTCGCCGCACATGTCGTGCCGTTGCGCGGGTTCACGGCTTCCGGCCTGCTTGTCATCGGCTTGATGACCGGTCTCGGTGCAGTCGGTTTTCTCGACGACTTCATCAAGATCCGCAAGCAGCGCAGTCTCGGTTTGACCGCAACCGCGAAGTTCGGCGGTCAGGCCGTCGTGGCGATCGTCTTCGGCATTCTTGCGACGCACTTCATCAATGCTCATGACCTTGCGCCGGTGTCGACGCATCTGTCATTTGTTCGTGACTACGTGCTCGACTTCGGTGCGATCGCGTTCGTCGTCTGGGCCTATTTCATGATCGCCGCCACATCCAACGGCGTGAACCTCACCGACGGACTTGATGGCCTCGCGAGCGGTGCCTCGTGCATGGTCTTCGGCGCCTACGTGATCATCGCGTTCTGGCAGTTCGGCAACAACTGCGCCAACTTGGCACCCGTCTCGAACTGTTACGACGTCCGAGATCCGTTGGATGTCGCGATCATCTCGGCGGCGGCCATGGGTGCCTGCTTCGGCTTCCTCTGGTGGAACGCGTCGCCCGCGCGCATCTTCATGGGCGACACCGGTTCACTAGCGCTCGGCGGAGCGCTTGCCGGCATCGCGATGACGACGCACACCGAACTCCTGCTGATCGTTCTCGGCGGGCTCTATGTCGTCGAAGCGGCATCGGTGATCATCCAAGTGGTTGCGTTCCGCTTCTTCCACCGACGCGTGTTCAACATGGCGCCGATCCACCATCACTTCGAGATCGCCGGCTGGAACGAGAACACCGTCATCGTTCGGTTCTGGATCATCGCGGGGCTCGCCGTCGCCTTCGGTCTCGGTGTGTTCTATGCCGAGTTCCTCTCGCGGGGCTCGCTTCGATGACTTCGGAGTTCGCCGGTCAACGGGTCGTTGTTGCCGGCGTCGCGGTCTCCGGCGTGGCCGCAGCCGAGGCACTGCTGGACCGTGATGCCTCCGTTGTCGTCGTCGACGGACGCGCCGGGGAGCGCGAGCAGGACGCGGCCGCCCGCCTGCGCGCACGTGGTGCTGAGGTTCGTCTCGGCGATGCCGAGACACCTGTCGACGCCGATCTCGTCGTGACGTCCCCGGGCTGGCGGCCGGACCAGCCGTTGCTCGTCGCCGCGCTAGCGGCCGGCAGCGAGGTGATCGGCGAGCCCGAGCTGGCATGGCGGTTGCGCCCATCCGGTGACCGGCGGCCCGCGCCGTGGGTCGCGGTCACCGGCACCAACGGAAAGACGACGACGGTCGGGATGGTCGAGGCGATCCTGCGCGCCGCCGGCTTGCGGACGGTGGCCGCCGGCAACGTCGGCCTCCCGCTTGTGACCGCTGTGCTCGCGGAGCCGGCGTACGACGTCCTTGCCGTCGAACTCTCCAGCTTTCAGCTGCACTGGAGCCGCGATCTCGCGCCGGAAGCGGCGGTCGTGCTCAACATCGCACCCGACCACCTCGACTGGCACGGCTCCCTCGATGCCTACGCAGCCGACAAGGCCGCCGTGTGGCGTTATGGCGGCTGCGGCGCCTACAACGCCGACGACGCGCTGGTGACCACGCTCGCCTCGCAACACCTGGACGACCCGCACCCGTTCACCCTCGGCGAGGCGACCTGGGGAGGCTTCGGTGTCGTCGACGGCTTTCTCGTCGACCGGATGTCAGGCGTCAGCCCGGACAGCGAGCCCGACCCGCCGCCGGTGCGCGATGGCGGGATCCCGCTGGTCCGCGTTGACGAGCTCCACGTGCCCGGACCGCACAACGTCGCCAACGCGCTCGCTGCGGCAGCGGTCTGCAAGGTCTTCGGCCTGCGCGGCGACCCGGGCATTCCGTGGCCGGCCGTGGGTGAGGGGCTGCGCGCCTACCGACCCGGACCCCATCGCAACGAGGTTGTCGCCGAACGCGACGGCCTCCAATGGGTGGACGACTCCAAGGCGACCAATCCGCATGCGGCTGCGGCGAGTCTGTCGGCATACCCGTCCGTCGTGTGGATCGCCGGCGGCCTGTTCAAGGGTGCCGATGTGGACCAGCTCGTCGCCGACGAAGGCTCCCGGCTGCGCGCCGTCATCGCCATCGGGACTGATCGGCGCCCCTTGTTGGCGGCACTCGCGCGACACGCGCCGGATGTGCCGGTTGTCGAGGTCACCGATCGCGACACTGAAAGCATGGGCGGCGTCATGGTCGCGGCTGTCGCGGCGGCCGCGAAACTGGCAGCACCGGGTGACACCGTGCTGCTGGCTCCGGCTGCCGCAAGCATGGACCAGTTCCGCGACTACGCCGACCGTGGGGATCAGTTCGCCGCGGCGGCCCGTGCGGCGGCGGGAGCGTCGTGACATCGGCGACCGTCAGCACACGCGCGCGCCCGACCACCCGCGTCGCCGCGCTCGCCCGCCCGCGGGCCGCGACGCATCTGGCGCTGGGCAGTGCGGGTCTGCTCATCCTGCTCGGCTTGGTGATGGTGCTGTCGGCGTCGAGCGTCTCGTCGTACGCCGCCAGCGGCTCGTCGTACTCGATCTTCCAAAAGCAAGCGTTGTGGTTCGCGATCGGCTTGCCTGGGTTGTTCCTCGGACTTCGTCTGCCGACCCGGATCACGCGCATGTTCGGCTACCCGCTGCTGCTCCTCGCGATCGTCCTGCTGGCCGCAGTGCTTGCGCCGGGGATCGGCCGCAACGTCTACGGCGCCCGCCGCTGGATCGCGGCCGGGCCGTTGCAACTGCAGCCGAGTGAGCTCGCCAAGGTCGCGCTCGTCATTGCCGGCGCCGACATCCTGGCCCGGAAGTGGAAGCGGCTCGACGAGATGCGCCATCTCCTCGTGCCGATCGTCCCGGCCGCGGTTCTGTTCCTCTTGCTCGTCATGGCCGAGCCGGACATGGGCACCGCTGCGGTGCTCGTCGTCATCCTGCTGACGTTGCTCGCCTTGGCAGGCGCGCCCCGGCGGGTGTTCCTGGCCATGTTCGGAGGCCTTAGCGCTGCGTTCGGGCTGCTGGCCGTGGTTGAGCCCTACCGGCTCGCGCGGCTCACCTCGTTCACCGACCCGTTCAAGACGGCCAGCGCCGGCGGCTACCAGATGGTGCAGGGGCTCTACGCGATCGCCTCGGGCGGCTGGTGGGGTCTCGGCCTGGGTGCCAGCAGGTCAAAGTGGGGCTATCTGCCCAACCAGTACACCGACTACATCTTCGCGGTCATCGGCGAGGAGCTCGGCCTGCTCGGCGGCCTCATCGTCATCGCGCTGTTCGCTGTCTTCGGCTACGCGGGGTTCCGCATCGCCAAGGAAGCGCGAGAGCCGTTTCAGCAGATGGTGGCCGGGGGCATCACCGCCTGGATCGTGGGGCAGGCCCTGATCAACATGTGCGCGGTTGTCGGTCTCCTGCCGGTCACCGGCGTGCCGCTCCCGTTCGTGTCCTTCGGCGGCTCGTCGCTGATCTTCACGATGTTCGGCCTGGGCGTGCTCGGCGCGGTCGGCCGGGAAACCGCCGCCCAGACGCGGCCCACGCGGCGGCGATGACCGCCACCCCTTCCGCTCCTGGGCCCGCCCGCCCGCCACGTGTCGTCATCGCCGCCGGTGGGACCGGCGGTCACATATATCCCGGTCTGGCCCTCGCGGCAGCGATCACCCGGCTGGAGCCGACGGCGACGGTGACCTTCGTCGGCACGCGTCGCGGCCTCGAGGGTGAGGTCATCCCGCGGGCCGGATACGCGCTCGACTTCGTGACCATGGTGCCGTTCACCGGCGCGAACCGGTTGGCGCTGCCGGCGGCGCTGCTGCGCGGCGGGCTACAGGCTCGGCAGGTGCTGCGGCGCCGGCAAGCCGACATCGCGGTCGGCATGGGCGGTTACGCCAGCGCGCCACTCCTGCTCGGGGCGCGGCTGGCCCGCCTCCCGTCGCTGATCCACGAGTCGGGTGCGGTGCCTGGCAAGGCCAACCTGGTGGCCGCTCGCCTGACCCGCAACATCGCGACGTCGTTTCCCGCAGCGGCGCGGGCATTTCCGGCCGATCGCCACGTGCAGGTCACCGGGATGCCGTTGGCAGCGGAGTTCGTCGGATTCGACCGGGCGGCGTTGCGGGAGGGGGCGCGAGCGGCACTGGGGCTGCCCGCCGAGGCCTTCGTGCTGTTCGTGATGGGCGGCAGCCAGGGCGCCACTCGCCTCACCGAGGCTGCGCTCGGGCTGGGAGAGCGCTGGCGCGACCGCGGTGACATTCACGTGCTGCTCAAGCTCGGCGCCCGCGCCGCGAGCGACGTGGAGACGCAGTTGCGCCGGCTCGGAGCGGACGCGGTCGTACACCCCGTCGCCTATCTTGACCGCATGGACTCGGCCTACGCGGCGGCCGATCTCGCGTTGTGCCGGGCCGGTGCGGGCACGGTGGCCGAGCTGGCTGCGACCGGACTGCCGGGCGTTCTCGTCCCTTACCCCTTCGCCACCGGCGACCACCAGCGGGTCAACGCCGATGAGCTGGTGGCGGCTGGCGGTGCTCGTGTGATTGCTGATGCCGAGGCCGACGCCGCAACCATCGGGCCGCTGGTCGAGGAGCTGGTCGCCGACCGTGGCCGGTTGGCGGCGATGGCAACCGCCGCCCAATCAGTGGGCCGCCCCGACGCTGCTGACCACCTGGCTCGCTGGGTCCTCGAGCTGGCAGGCAAGTCCACGTGACCGATCTCACCGCGACAACGTTGCGCGCGGACCAGACGTTGCAGGAGGCATTCGCCGCGGCCGCTGCCTCGGGGGATCGCCTTGCAGTCGTGGTCGATCCCGACGGTCGGTTGGTGGGCACGCTGACCGACGGCGACGTACGACGTGCCGTACTCGCCGGCGTCCCGCTCGACGCGCCCATCGCGCAAGTGATCTCCGCCGCGCCTCTGATGGCGAGCGCCGATGACACTGCCGAGCAGATCCGCGACGTGCTTGTGCGGAGTGGCCTGCCCGCCATCGCGGTGGTGGACGCCGACGGCCGCGTGCATCACGTTGCCCGGCTTCAGGACGTTGCTCCCGAGCTCGCGACCGCCCCGCTGGGTGTCTTGATGGTCGGCGGCAGGGGAGAGCGGCTGCGACCGCTCACCGACAAGATGCCGAAGCCGTTGCTGCGCATCGGCGGAGCGGCGATCGTCGAACGTCTCGTTCAGTCGATGCGACTCGCTGGAGTCAGTGACGTCTACCTGACCGTCAACTACATGGCCGAGCAGTTCGAAGAGCGCCTCGGCGACGGCGGCTCTCTCGGTGTGCGGCTGCACTACGTGCGTGAAGAACAGCCACTCGACACTGCGGGCGCGCTGTCACTCTTGCCACCGTCAGACCGGCCGCTGATCGTCAGCAACGGTGATCTCGTCACCACCGTCGACTTCACGGCGATGCTCGAGTTCCATCGTTATCACCGGTCCGCCATCACTGTGGCCGGTGTCGAGTACGCCGCAACCGTGCCGTACGGTGTGCTGCGCACTGCAGCACATCACTTGTTGCACATCGACGAGAAACCGACGTCTCGTCAACTCGTGAGTGGCGGCATCTACGTGCTGTCACCGGACGTGCTCCGGTACGTGCCACAAGGTCGCGCATACAGCATGCCCGAGTTGATCGACGCCGTGTTGAGTGACGGGCTCGGGGTGAGCGTGTTCCCCGTGCTGGAGCGCTGGTCAGACATTGGAAGCAAAGAAGAATTCGAGCGGGTGCTGTTCGAGTTCGCGGTAGAGGAGGACACCTAGTGTCGACGTCGTGGGCCGGCCGGAAAGTGCTGGTCACCGGAGGCGAAGGATTCATCGGCAGCACACTTGTCGACCATCTGCTGGCACTCGGCGCCGAGGTGCGCGCCTATGTGCACTACAAGCCCTACGGTTCAGCCGGCTATCTAGCAGGTCGCGAGGACGACGTCGACATCGTCGCCGGAGATGTACGCGACGGTGAGCGCGTGAGCGAGTCCGTACGCGGATGCGACACGGTGTTTCACCTTGCTGCGTTGATCGGCATCCCCTACAGCTACGTCGCGCCCGAGAGCTACATCCAGACCAACGTCGTCGGCACCTACAACGTCGTGAACGCTTGCCGTCACCACGACGTCGGCCGGATGGTGCATACGTCGACGAGTGAGACGTACGGCACTGCGCTGACGGCGCCCATCAGTGAGGATCATCCGCTGCAGCCGCAGTCGCCGTACTCGGCGTCGAAGATCGGCGCGGACATGATGGCGCTGTCCTTCAAGCACTCGTTCGATGTTCCGGTTGCTGTGATCCGGCCCTTCAACACTTACGGGCCCAGGCAGTCGGCCCGCGCGGTGATCCCGACGATCCTGTCGCAGCTGCACGCAGGTGCGACCGAGATCAAGCTCGGATCTACGACGCCGACGCGCGACTTCAACTACGTCGACGACACGGCCCGTGGCTTCATTGCCGTCGCGGACAGCGATCGCGCGCTCGGTCATGTCATCAACGTGGGCTCCGGTCGGGAGATCTCGATCGGCGACCTGGCCGAGCTGCTGATCACGGTCAGTGGCGCCGATGCGAAAGTCGCCGTCGACCAGAGCCGGGTCCGCCCGGACAACAGCGAGGTCGAACGGCTGCTCTGCGACAACACCCGGGCCCGCGAGTGGTGTGGCTGGGAGCCGCAGGTCCCCCTCGAGGAGGGCCTACGCCGAACCTCGGACTGGGTGCGCGACCACCTGGACCGGCTCGAGGCGAAGAACTACCAGATCTAGATTCGGCCCATCTCGGAACGGCAGAGGACGGCGGCGTGACGGGAGGAGTCGTGGCGGAGCCGAGCCAGCCCCGTCGCGAGCTCAGCGATCTCGGGCGCGTGCACTTCGTCGGGATCGGCGGCGCCGGCATGAGCGGCATCGCCCGCATCATGCTTGCGCGCGGTGTGCCGGTGTCGGGCTGCGACGCGAGGGAGTCGCTCGCGCTCGCGGCTTTGCGTGCCCGAGGAGCCGACATACAGGTCGGTCACGAGGCGCGGCACGCTGAAAGCATCGACACGCTGGTCGTGTCCAGCGCGATCCGCCCGGACAACCCGGAAGTGCTCGAGGCACGCAAGCTCGGACGCACGATCCTTCCGCGCGCGGCAGCTCTCGCCGCGGTCATGGCCGACGCGCGTCGGGTGGCCGTCGCCGGAAGCGCCGGCAAGACCACCACGACGTCGATGCTCACCATTGCGCTCCAGGCTTGCGGCCGCGATCCCAGCTACGCGATCGGCGGCGACTTGAATGAGCCCGGCTCGAATGCGCACCTCGGGACCGGCGAGTTCTTCGTCGCTGAGGCGGACGAGAGCGACCGGTCGTTCCTGTTGCTCTCGCCGGAGCTGGCAGTCGTGACCAATGTCGAGCCGGACCATCTGGACACGTACGGCGATCGGCAAGCGGTGCTGCAGGCGTTCGTTGACTTTGTCGACCGCATCGAGCCGGATGGCGCACTCGTCGTCGGCGTCGACGACCCGGACACCGCTGCGCTCATCCAGGCCGCCACCGGCCGCGGGCTTCGGGTCGTCACCTTCGGGATGAGCGCGGCAGCGGATGTGCGGATCGACGGCTTGACCCTCGCCGACGCAGGCTCTCGCTTCCAGCTGATCGCCAAGGGACGACGGCTCGGCCACGTAGAGCTGCTCATGCCCGGCGAATACAACGCCGTGAACGCCGCCGGAGCGCTGGCCGCCGGGCTCGAGCTGGGTTTGCCGTTCGCCGACATGGCGCGGGGGCTGGAAGCGTTCACCGGCGCGCGACGCCGGTTCGATTTCCGTGGTGTCGCCGGCGGCGTACGTGTGTATGACGACTACGCGCACAACCCGATGAAGCTCAACGCTCTGTTGACGGCGGCTCGGCATGTGGCCGGTGGTGGCCGGGTCGTCGTGGTGTTCCAGCCACACCTCTACAGCCGCACCCAACATTTCGCGGCCGAGTTCGGCGCCGCGCTGGGACTCGCTGACCTCGTCGTGGTCATGGAGGTCTACGCCGCGCGCGAGGACCCGGTGCCGGGCGTCACCGGCGCGATCATCGCCGACGCCGTGCCGCTGGCGCGCCACGCTGTCATCTTCGAGCCGTCGTGGTCCGCCGTGCCCGCGCGCGTGGCGTCGCTCGTGCGAGCCGGTGACCTGGTACTGACGGTCGGAGCGGGCGACGTGACGATGCTCGGCCCCGAGATCCTCAGCGCGATCGATGAGCTGCGGAACAAGGTCACCACCGAAGGCTCGGCGTCCCCGCCGTCGGGTGCCAGATGAGTGTTGCGACGCGCGGCCCGGGCGCCGTGATCGTTCGCGCCCAGCGCCGGTTCCGCGCCCGTCGACATGCCGGCGCCCATCGACTGCTCCGGCGGTCCATCCTCGTCGCCGCCGTCGTCGCTGCCCTCGGAGTCGGCGGATGGCTGCTCGCCGACTCGTCGCTGTTCACCCTTCGCTACGTAACCGTTGAGGGGACCTCGAGACTTTCGGCAGACGACGTCCTGGCTGCGGCAGACGTGCGTGAAGGCAGCTCATTGGTGCGACTGAATCCGGCGGCGATCGCGCATCGGGTGGAGCGACTCGCACCTGTGCAAAGCGCCACGGTCACCCGCAACTGGCCGCACGGGCTGGTGATTCGCATCACCGAAAGGACCGCTGCGGCGGTCGCGGTCGGGCCCAGCGGGACCTGGCTGGTGGACCGAACGGGCGTCGCGTTCGCACACGTTGACGACGCCCCGGACGGCCTGGCTCGGGTCACCGTCACCGCGGCAGTTCCCGGCGCCGGCGCCGCTGCCGCCCAGGCCGGGATGCACGTCCTGGCCGATCTGCCCGCGCGCTTACGCCGCCTCGTCTCGGACGTCGCCGCCCCCTCGGTCGACGACATCTCTGTCCACTTGTCCGACGGTCGCACCATCGTGTGGGGGAGTCCCGCCGACTCCGGCACCAAGGCCGCGGTGCTGCGCGCGTTGCTGCGTCGCCCGGCCCGTGTGTATGACGTCAGCACGCCGAGCGTTGCCGTCACTCGCGGTTGATACCAAGCGGGCCAAGTTGAGTCGACAAAATACGGCGACGTTGCTTGACCCGGACGGCGCCGCCGCCCTACTGTCCGAGCCAGCCCTCAAGTTGACATAACTATAACGCTCTACTTGAGGGTGAGGGTCTTCCCGAGCCCCCTCGGCGACGACCACAGCCGCGAGTCGGTGGCGTCTTCCCCGAGCCACCGACGGGCGGAACTTCCCCACAGTCCTTGTCGATCCCGCGTGCCCGTAAGCACCTGCCGAGCGCGGGATCGGCCCGAGAACGACCGAAAGGCGAGCGCTCGTGCCAGCACCTCAGAACTACTTGGCCGTGATCAAGGTTGTGGGAATCGGGGGTGGCGGCGTCAACGCCGTCAATCGAATGATCGAGGTCGGCCTCAAGGGCGTCGAGTTCATCGCCGTCAACACCGACGCGCAGGCGCTGCTGATGAGCGACGCCGACGTCAAGCTCGACGTCGGCCGGGAGCTCACTCGCGGTCTCGGTGCAGGCGCTGACCCGGAGATCGGCCGGCAGGCCGCCGACGACCACGCCGAGGAGATCGAAGAGGTCCTCAAGGGCGCGGACATGGTCTTCGTGACCGCTGGCGAAGGCGGTGGCACCGGCACCGGCGGTGCGCCGATCGTCGCGCGGATCGCGCGCTCTCTCGGCGCCCTCACCATCGGTGTCGTCACTCGGCCGTTCTCGTTCGAAGGCAAGCGACGGGCAGGCCAGGCTGAGGCAGGCATCGCGGCGCTCCGCGACGAGGTCGACACGCTCATCGTCATCCCCAACGACCGACTGCTGTCGATCAGCGATCGGCAGGTCAGCGTCCTCGACGCCTTCCACTCGGCAGACCAGGTGCTGCTGTCCGGTGTGCAGGGCATCACGGACCTCATCACGACGCCCGGCCTCATCAACCTGGACTTTGCCGACGTCAAGTCGGTCATGTCCGGTGCCGGCTCCGCACTCATGGGCATTGGTTCGGCACGCGGCGACGACCGCGCGGTGGTGGCGGCCGAGATGGCAATCTCCAGTCCGCTCCTCGAAGCGTCGATCGACGGCGCGCATGGCGTGCTGATGAACATCTCGGGTGGGTCCGACCTCGGGCTGTTCGAGATCAACGAAGCCGCTCAGCTTGTCGCCGACGCCGCCCACGCCGAGGCCAACATCATCTTCGGCGCGGTCATCGACGACGCGCTCGGTGACGAGGTGCGTGTCACCGTCATCGCGGCAGGTTTCGACGGCGGTTCGCCGAGAGCGCGTGCGCACGAACCGCGCCGGGCCCAGGTGCGCGAGGCGCGACCGGTCGTCACCCAGGAAGAAGAGCGCCGCGACGAGACGGTCGACCTGGTCGCCGCGGAGGAGCCGGTCGGCGTTCGCGTAGCCGAGACCCCGCAGCCGGCCGTCGTTCCTCGACCGCAACCGCCGCGCCGCACAATCGTCTTCGACGACAACGACGAGCTCGACGTCCCGGACTTCTTGAAGTAACCGAGCACGGCAACGTCAACCGTCGCGGCGGCATGACCGCACACGTCACCTTCACGACTCGTGCCGGTGGTGTGAGTGACGCCCCCTACGCGGAGCTGAATCTGGGCCACCACGTCGGTGACGATCCGGCGAGCGTCGGACGCAACCGTGCGCGGCTCGCGGAGTCGCTCGGTGTCGGCCGCGTCGTGTTCATGCACCAGGTGCACGGTCGCGACATCGCGGTCGTCGACGGCGGGACGCCGGATGTTGTCGAGGGCGTCGACGTGCTCATGACAACGACGCCTGGTCTCGCCATCGGGGTTCTCGTTGCGGATTGTGTGCCCATCGCACTCGTGGCCGACGGGGGAGCGGCGGTCGTCCACGCCGGCCGACGCGGTATGCAATCCGACGTCGTCACCGCGGCTGTCGAAGCTCTCGCCGCACGCGAAGCGGGTCCGCTGCGTGCGTTTGTCGGCCCGGCCATCTGCGGTCGCTGTTACGAGGTTCCGCCGGACATGCAAGCCGACGTCGCGGCGGCTGTTCCGGTGGCGCGCTGCACGACGTCACGCGGGACCACGGGCCTCGATCTCAAGGCCGGCGTGGTGAGCCAGCTGCAACGAGCAGGTGTTGTCGACATCACTGTCGATCCCGCCTGCACCGCCGAGGATGCGCGTTACTTCTCGCACCGCCGAGACGGGGTCACCGGACGATTCGCCGGCGTCGCGATCCTCACCGGGTGACAGCATCGACGAGTGACCGGCCGCCGCGACGAGCTCGCCGGCAACCTCGCCCTCGTTCGTGACCGATTGGACGCGGCATGCCGCGAGGCAGGCCGTGCACCTCGCGACGTCACGCTGGTCGCTGTCACCAAGACGTTCCCGGCCAGTGATGTCCGGCTGCTCGCCGAGCTCGGCATCACGGACGTCGGTGAGAACCGCGACCAGGAGGCGGCACCGAAGCACGAGACTTGCCGCGACCTGCCACTGCGATGGCACTTCGTCGGGCAGCTGCAGCGCAACAAGGCGCGGTCGGTGGCGTCATACGCAGATGTCGTTCACGCCGTCGACCGATTGCCACTCGTCGCCGCCTTGTCGGCCGCGGCTGAAGCGGCCGGGCGTGAGCTGACCGCTCTGATCCAGGTCAGCCTGGACGTCAGCCATGACGCTGGTCGCGGCGGTGCGGAGCCGGACTTCGTGCGCGAGATTGCGAGCACCCTGGCGAGCGCTCCAGGCCTCCGCCTGGGCGGCGTGATGGGCGTCGCGCCGCTGGGCGCCGACCCCCGGTCGGCCTTCGCCGCACTGGCCGATGTCGCGGCGCGGATCCGGGCCGACCATCCCGCCGCCACGATCATTTCGGCGGGAATGAGCGGAGATCTCGAGGCGGCGGTGGCGCACGGCGCGACACACGTCCGGATCGGTACGGCGTTGCTCGGACGCCGACCGTCACCGGTCGGGTAATGTCCGACCCATGGCAGGGGCGATGCGCAAGATGGCCGTCTACCTCGGGCTGGTCGAAGACGAGGAGACGGAGGGCTACGACGGATATGAAGGTGACGGCTATGACGAGCCGCAGCCGGCAGTCGTGCGTCGCAACGAACCACCTGCGCAGTTACGCGTGACGCGCCCCGACGAAACCGCGGTGAGTTACACGCCGCCGCGGCGCAGCGGCGTCGAAGCCGTCGAGGCCTACCGGATCACGACCATGCACCCCCGGACCTACAACGAAGCGCGCACCATCGGTGAGCACTTCCGCGAGGCCATCCCCGTCATCATGAACCTCACGGACATGGACGACGCCGACGCGAAGCGTCTGGTCGACTTCTCCGCCGGCCTGGTGTTCGGCCTGCACGGGAGCATCGAGCGGGTCACTAACAAGGTCTTCCTGCTCACGCCCGCCAACGTCGAGATCACGGCCGAGGACAAGTCGATGATCGCCGAGGGCGGCTTCTTCAATCAGAGTTGATGCCTAGCCCATGGCCGTCGTAGCGACGATCGCCCTTTATGTGCTCTATGCGTTCCTGGGCCTCATGTTCGTGCGACTCATCGTCGACTGGACGATGGTGTTCGCGCGCAACTGGCGTCCGAGGGGAGCCGTGGCCGCACTCCTCGAGGTGGCCTACTCCGTCACCGACCCGCCGTTGCGCGCCTTGCGCCGCGTCCTGCCCCCGCTGCGACTAGGGTCCTTCGCGCTGGACCTCGCGTTCATCGTCGTTATCGTCGTGATCTACGCGCTCATCGCGGTCATCTCGCCGCACACATAGACAGTTGCTTGGAGTGACCGATGCCGCTCTCACCTGATGACGTCCAGAAGAAGCAATTCACGACGGTCCGCTTCAAAGAGGGCTATGACGAAGAAGAGGTCGATGCCTTTCTCGACGAGGTCGAGGCAGAGCTGCGTCGACTGGTTGCGGAGAACGAACGGCTGACTCGAGCAGCCTCGGCTGCTGCGGCCGCACCCCCACCGGCCGCGGCGCAGCCGGCCGCCGCGCCTGCTGCGGCCGCTGAAGAACCAAGCGAGACCGCGCTGCGTACGTTGCTGCTCGCCCAGCGGACCGCGGACGAGGCGATCGCCCAGGCCAAGCAGGAAGCCGAGCAGGTCGTCGCCCAGGCCAAGGTGCGTGCAGGAACGATTGAGTCAGAGGCACAGCAGCAGCACGCGGCTGCGGTAGCTGAGCTGCAGCGTCAGCGCGAGTCTTACGAGCGGCAGATCGAGAACCTTCGCGGCTTCGAGCGGGAGTACCGCACCCGGCTCAAGGCCTACCTCGAAGGCCAGCTGCGTGACCTGGACAGCCGGCAGATGGAGCCGGCGGCGCCAGCATCGGCTGCCACCAAAGCCGCTCCCGCCGCCCCGCCATCCGCTGCACCTACCCCGCCGGCGGCGGCCCCGCCGCCCGCGCCCGGCGCGGCTGCGCCGCCGCCCGCCGGCGGCGTGCCCCAGGTGGCGCCACCGAGCCCGCCTGCGCGGCCGGCGCCAATCGCTTCGACCAGCCCCTTTGCCCCGGCGCCACCGCTTGTAGAGGACGTCGACTCGGGCAGCGACACTCCGACCGGGCCAGCGCGAGAGGCTGACGACGACGCCGACGTCGACCCGCATGGCTAGGATTTCCCGCGCGCGCTGAACAATCCAACGCGAAATCACTGAAACGGAGTTGACGACGTGATCGTCATCAGCGGAGTTCTGCTGCTCATTGCCGTGGTCTTTCTGGTCATCGGCTTGTTCGGCTCACTGGGCTGGGTCTATGCATCGATCGGAGTGAGCGTTGCCTCATTCCTGTTCCTGCTGATCGGCGTTCGCCAGCGCCGGGACGAGGTCGCACCGGCGGCGCCGCGCCCGACCCCACCGCCGCCACCCATCCCCGCCGCAACCCCGACACCGAGTGCAATTGCTTCCACCACGCCGGTCGCGTCCACCGACGAGCCGGAGGTCACCCTGGTGCCGTCCACACCCGACCCGCTCGTGACTGAGCCGGTCGGCGGGCCAAGTGCGACGGAGGACGAAGAGTCCGCGACCGCGACCCCGGGAGTCGCCGCCGCCGCCGCAACCAGCGCAGCCACGACGTCGCTACGGCGTAGCCCGGCAAAGAAAACTGCCACCGGTGCAGCAAAGAAGACCGCAGCAAAGAAGACAGCCTCGACTGCGTCATCGGCAACCAAGAAGACAGCGCCGGCCAAGACGGCTGCGACCACCTCGTCGACCACGCCGGCTCGAAAGGCCGCGCCGGCCAAGAAGGCGGCGGCCAAGTCAACGGCCGCGAAGGCGACAGCGGCGAAGACCACGCCGGCAAAGACAGCACCCGCCAAGGCAACGACGTCGACGAACGCCACGAAGAAGACGACCGCCAAGAAGACGGCCGCAAAGAAGACGACCGCCAAGAAGACGGCCGCAAAGAAGACGACGAGCTGAGCTACTCCGCGCGACGCCGGAACGGGTCGCGTAGGGGCGGCGCAGGCAGCGTCACGCGGTCGCCCTCGATGGACAAGCCGGTGAGGGCGAGAACCCGGGCGAGAACGGTGGTGGTGGTCTCGCCTCGGGCCACGCCGTCATGGGTGACCATCGCGCGGTAGATCATCGCCCAGTGCTTGGCCGGCGTGTCATAGGTCCAGTCGACCGAGCCGAGGTGGATCGCGCTGCCCTTGGCGCCACCCGGACCGTCAAACGGGCCACTCCAGACCTGGATGCCGGCCGGGCCGGCTGCGAAGCAGCCGCCGTTGCCAACGTCCTCACGGGCCGCTGCGTCGAGCAGTGCACGTGCTTGCCGCTCCGGCAGGACGAGCGCAGGCCGAACCTGGCTCGTCAGCGCCGGCACCGCGATCGCGTCGGTGTTCAGCCGCAAGTGCACCGGCTGGGCGAGCAGCGTCAACGCCACGACTACCTCCTGATGGTCCGCCCCCGTGACTCCGTTTGGAGCAACACCGCGGGCAAAAAGACCATCGGCAGAATGACCCGGTTGGATCATTACGCCAAAAGAATGAAGTTCAGCGGGGACGGGTCAGCGCGTTACCGTCACGCTCGTGGTTACTGCACTGCTCGGGTTCGCTGCCGCCTCGACGCTCATTGTCTTGCTGCCAGGGCCGGACACGCTCGTCGTCATCCGCAACCTGCTGCGCGGCGGACGCCGCCGGGCAATCGCCACCGTCGCGGGCGTGGTGACCGGCCTGGTGATCTGGGTCGGTGCCGCCAGCCTGGGGCTGTCCGCAGTCCTGCGGGCGAGCCACACCGGATATGACGTCCTGCGATATGTCGGTGCAGCCTATTTGCTCTGGATGGGGACCCAGTCGGTGCGCGGCCGCTCGGCGCGGGACGGTGAGGCGCTGACGCCGCCGCGCCAGCACCGGCCACTGCTCGGTTCCGGCTTCGTCGCCGGACTAGCGACAGATCTGCTCAACCCGAAGGTCGGCGTGTTCTTTGTGACGTTCCTGCCGGCGTTCGTGCCGCGGGGCGCCGACGTTGGAGTCGTCACGCTCGTGCTGGGCGCGATCTTCGCGGTCGAGACGCTCATCTACTTCGCGCTGCTCGTCGGCGTGGCCGATCGCGTCGTGTCGTGGATGACCGATCCACGAACGCGCACACGACTCGATCGAGGCGCCGGCCTCGTGTTCATCGGCTTCGGCCTGCGCCTAGCAACCGAAAGCTAGGGCCAGGCCGGGTTAGTCGATGACCCTCAGCCAGAAGGTCAGGCTGAGATCGGTGACTTCGTGCGGAGCGAGTGGCGCGTTGGGAGCGCCTTCGGTCAGGGTCGTCGCGAGCACCTCGCTCGACAACAACTCGGCACCCTCACGCAAGGCGACCGTGGTCTCCTTGTCGGTGCTCGACCACCACAGCTCGATGCGGTCGCTCACGTCGAAGCCCTGGTTCTTGCGGGCCTCTTGTACGAGCCGGATCGCCTCGCGCACGGTGCCGGCGCGACGCAGCTCGTCGGTCAACGTCAGGTCCAGCGCGACCGTCTCGTTCGCCGCCGAGGACGCAGCCCAACCGCTCTTCGGCGTCTCCGTCCGCAACACCGCATCGTCGGAGACGGTGACCACCTCGCCGTCCGGGAGCTGAACGCGCCACTCGGCGCCGGACGGCTCGACGTTGCCCGCGGCGATGGCGGCTGCGACTTCCGGGGTGCGTTTGGCGAACGTCTTGCCGAGGACGCGGAAGTTGCCCTTGTAGGAGACCGATACGAGATCGCCTGCATCAGCGAGCGTCTCGATCGACCGGACGTTGAGCTCGTCCGCTACATTCGCGCGCAGGTCGGCAGGTAGCTCACTCCAGCCAGGTGCGGACACGAGCGCGCGTCCCAACGGCTGGCGCGTCTTCGTCCCGGATTCCGCCCGAGCCGCTCGGCCCAGCTCCACCAGGCGTCGTACAAGCGCCATCTGCTCGGCGAGACGTGCATCAACCAGGGTCATGTCAGCGGTCGGCCAATCGCGCAGATGCACCGAGTCGGGCGTGGACGGATCCACATCGAACACGAGACGCTCGTGGATCTCATCGGTCACGAACGGCACGAACGGTGCCATCAGCCGCGTCAGCACCTCGAGACATTCGTGCAACGTCGCCAAGGCCGCGACGTCGCCATCCCAGAACCGACGACGCGAGCGCCGGACGTACCAGTTCGACAGATCGTCGATGTATTGCGCCAGAGCACGACCGGCACGCGTCGAGTCGAAGTCCTCCAACGCGGTGTCAACCTCGGCGACAACACGGTGGAGCTCCGACAAGGCCCATCGGTCGAGAACCGTTCGCTCAGCAACAGGAAGCGCAGCCGCGGCGGGCGTCCAGTCGTTGGCGTTCGCATAGAGCACGAGGAACGCCGAGGTGTTCCAGTAGGTGAGCAGCACCTTGCGAACAACCTCGTCGAGCAGGCCGTGACCGACCCGGCGCGTCGACCACGGATTGCCGACACACAGCATCAGCCAGCGCAGCGCGTCGGCCCCGTGCCGCTCGAAGAGCTCGAACGGGTCGAGAACGTTGCCGAGGTGCTTGCTCATCTTGCGGCCCTGCTCGTCGACGATGTGACCGAGGCAGAGCACGGTTTCGTATGACGAGCGGTCGAACACCAACGTGCCGATCGCCATGAGCGTGTAGAACCAACCGCGCGTCTGGTCGATCGCTTCACAGATGAACTGCGCGGGATATGACTCCTCGAACTCCGCGACGTTCATGTGGGGGTGCCCCCACTGCGCGAACGGCATCGAGCCGGAGTCGTACCACGCGTCGATGACCTCCGGGACGCGCGTGGCGTCCTCGGCACAGGTCGGGCACGCGAACGTGACCTCATCGACGAACGGGCGATGCGGGTCCAGCGAGGTGAGATCACGCCCCGCCAGGGTGGTCAGCTCTTCGCGTGACCCGACGCAGGTGAGGTGGTCGTTCGCGCACCGCCAGATCGGCAGTGGCGTGCCCCAATACCGGTTGCGCGACAACGCCCAGTCGATGTTGTTCTCGAGCCAGTCGCCATACCGGCCGTGCTTGATCGTCGGCGGATGCCAGTCGGTGCGCTCGTTCTCGGCGAGGAGCCGCTCTTTGATCGCCGTGGTCCGGATGAACCACGACGGCAACGCGTAATAGATGAGCGGGGTGTCGCAACGCCAGCAGTGCGGATAGGAGTGCGTGTAGCTCTCCGATCGGAACAGCAAGCCGCGAGCACGAAGGTCGTCGACGATCGCCGGGTCGGCGGACTTGAAGAACGTGCCGCCGACGAGCGGCAGGTCATCGGCGAAATGACCATCCGGTTTCACCGGGTTGACGACCGGCAGCCCGTAGCGGCGTGCGACCGCGAGGTCTTCCGCGCCGAAGGCCGGCGCCTGGTGCACGAGCCCGGTGCCGTCCTCGACCGTCACGTAGTCGGCGAGGCCCACGTAGTGCGCTTCCGGGATGTCGACGAGATCGAACGGACGCTGATAGGTGGTGTGCTCGAGATCCTTGCCCGCCAACGTCTGCACGGTCTCGACCGGGTCATCACCGAAGACCTTCGCGACGAGGGGATGTGCGACGACGAGCACTTCACCGTTGGCTCGTACGACGTCATACTGCACATCGGGGTGGACAGCGACCGCGGTGTTCGAGATGAGGGTCCAGGGCGTGGTCGTCCAGACGAGCAACGCGGCGCCTAGATCGGCGAGCGGACCACTCGTCACGGGGAATCGGACGAATACCGACGGGTCGGTGACGTCGTAGTACCCCTGAGCAACCTCGTGGTCGGACAGGCCGGTACCGCAGCGCGGGCAGTACGGCGTCACCCGGTGGTCCTGCACGAGCAGGCCCTTGTCGAAGATCTGCTTGAGCGACCACCAGACGCTCTCGATGTAGGCCGGCTTCATCGTCCAGTAGGCCGCGTCGAAATCGACCCAGTAGGCCATCCGCTGGGTCAGCCGGACGAACTCGTCCACGTGCTCCTGGACCGACTCGCGGCAGCGCTCGTTGAACTCCGCGACGCCGTACTCCTCGATCTGCTGCTTGCCGCGGGTGAAGCCGAGCCGCTTCTCGACCTCGAGCTCCACCGGAAGGCCGTGGCAGTCCCAGCCGGCCCGGCGCGGGACGTGGAAGCCCTTCATCGTCTTGAACCGCGGGAACAGGTCCTTGAAGACCCGGGCTTCGACGTGGTGGGTGCCGGGCTTGCCGTTGGCGGTCGGGGGACCTTCGTAGAAGGTCCACAGCGGACCCGCTGCGGTTGCGTTGAGTGACCGAGCAAACACGTTGCGCTCGCGCCAGCGTTCGAGGACGTCGTGCTCGAGGGCCGGCAGGTCGACCTGGGCCGGCATCGGGCGGAACTGGCGGGTCATCGAGGTCGTGCCTCCGGTCGTCGTCACCGGAGGGACGAGCGGCGCCTATGGCGCTACCCGCGGTACCACCCTCCTTGGCCCCCTTCGGGAGCCCTCTCCGTCGTGCTCCGCGCGCTTGACGCGGTTGCGGCCGGGTCTACTGACGCCCGTTTCGGGTGCAAACGGGCGGGTTCTTCCGGCGGCTCAGGGGTGATCTGGGATCCCGTGCAGGCCCCCGGGCTTCCACCATCCCCGGGTCGCTCGCGGCCGCTGGCGGGAGCAGCTGTCCCCGTCGACGCCTCGTCGCGGTGCCAGCGTAACCGGGTGGTCGTGCGTTCGCCTCCCGATATCACCGGGTAGGCCGTCGCGGCGCGCCACGTTGAACGCCCAACGGGGTGGGCTTATCCTCTGGCAACCCGAGATCGGCCCGTGGCGAGAGACGCCAGGGAAGAGTGGAGGAGGCGGAATGTCCGACGAGCGCGGTGGAGGGCGGCTGCGCCGCTTGTTCGGCCGGCGCGGTAAGGACGACCAGGCAACGGCTTCCGCGCCTGCGCCGTCCCCGAGGACAGCCGTCCCGCCAACTCCGCCAGCACCCGCTGCCGCTGCAACTGCGGCACCCGACACGCCGGTGAAGGGAACTGACGTGGCCAAGGCAAGCGCCTCCAAGACGGCGTCGGACTCGGCAGTCAAGCGACTGGCCGGGACGCGCAAGGCAGCACCGGCGAAGTCCGCGCGACCTGCCGCGGGGCGAGCGGCTGCGACCAAGGCCACCAAGGCAGCCCCGAAGACCGCCGTCAAGGCCCCGGCCAAGTCGGTCAAGAAGGCGCCGGCCAAAGCGGTGAAGAAGGCCCCGGCGCGCACCCCCGCCAAGGCCGCGGTCAAGAAGACGACCGTCAAGAAGGCGACCGCCCCGGTCAAGAAGGTCGCGGCGAAGAAGACGACGGCCGCCAAGAAGGCCCCGGGCAAATCCGCCGGTCGACCGGCGGGCGCAGGCGCGCGCAAGACCGCCAAAAAGGCGCCGGCGAAGAAAGGCCCGGCGGCCCGACCACCATCGGCCCGATCGGCGCCCGCCGGCCGGGCCGCTGCAAAGGCGCCAGCCACTAAGGCGCCCGCAAGTCCGGCCCCGGCTCCGGCCGAGGCACCTGCCAAGACCGCGACGAAGGCCGCGGCCGCAGTCAAGGCCGCCCCGGCCCCGAAGGTTGCGGCTGCGCCTGAGCCGGTCGTCGCGGCTGCGCCGGCAACCGAATCCACGACGCCCACCGCCGAGGTGGCCGCCGCTCCCGTGAAGGCCGCCGCGAAGGCAGCCTCCGCTCCAGCAACAAAGACTGCCCCAGCGACGAAGGCCGCGCCTGCTGCGAAGCCCGGCGCGACCGTTCTGCCCGGCGAGCGTCCGTGGACGAAGGGTGAGCTCGCCGCCATCCGCTCCGACCTGGAGGAGCAGGCCCGCGAGCTGCGTGGAGAGATCAGCGAGGCCGAGAACGCGTGGGCAGCATTGCAGCGCGACAGCGGCGAGGGCTCGGGCGACGACCAGGCCGACGCCGGCACCAAGACGTTCGAGCGCGAGCACGAGATGTCGCTTGCCGCGAACAGCCGCGACCTGCTCGCCCAGGTCGAGCGGGCGCTGCAGCGGCTGGACAACAGCACCTACGGGATTTGCGAGAACTGCGGCAACCCGATCGGCAAGGCTCGGTTGCAAGCCTTCCCCCGTGCAACCCTGTGCGTGTCATGCAAACAGCGCGAGGAACGGCGGTAAGCGGGGTAGGCGACCCACCCGCCCCCCGTCGTACCGGAGTCGTCCTCGGCACTGCATTGGTGGTGCTGGCGGCTGACCTGATCAGCAAGATTGCGATCGTCGCCACCATGCAGCAAGGCGAGACGGTCAAGCTGATCGACGGTGTGGTGAAGGTCGACTACACCCGCAACGCCGGCGCCGCGTTCAGCATCGGCACGGGCGCGACGATCCTGTTCACCGGCGTTGCCGTCGTCGTGGCGGTCATCATCGTGCGGCAGGCTCGGCGGCTGGTCAGCCGCATGTGGGCGGTGACGCTCGGGCTGCTGCTCGGCGGTGCGTTGGGCAATCTGGTCGACCGGTTGTTCCGGTCACCGGCGCCGTTTCGCGGCCATGTCGTGGACTGGATCCAGCTGCCGCACTGGCCGGTGTTCAACCTGGCGGACTCGGCGATCGTCATCGGTGGTGTCATCGCCGTCCTCCTGGCGACGCGAGGAATTCCGTTGGACGACCGGGCGCCGGACAGCGAGCCCGAGCCCCATGAGTGAGCGAGGGTGACCGGACAGGTGCGCGCGCTGCCGGTGCCCGACGGGCTCGACGGTCTGCGTCTCGACGTTGCGGTCTCCCGGCTGTTCGGCCTATCCCGCACCACCGCGGCCGGCTTGCTCGACACCGGCGCGGTCTGCGTCGGCGGCAAAGACGCCCGCAAGTCCGATCGTGCCAACGCGGGCGACTGGCTGGAGGTCACGCTGCCCCCGGCGGACGCACCCGCGCCGGTCGCCCAAGCGGTGCCCGGGTTGCGCATCGTGCTCGAGGACGACGACATCGTCGTCGTCGACAAGCCGGTCGGCGTCGCAGCGCATCCAAGCCCTGGCTGGACCGGACCGACCGTGATCGGTGGTCTCGCCGCTGCCGGACATCGCGTTTCGACGTCGGGCGCCGCCGAGCGACAAGGCATCGTGCATCGACTCGACGTCGGGACGACCGGGCTCATGGTTGTCGCGAAGACCGAACACTCCTACTCCGTGCTCAAGGCCGCGTTCCGAGAACGCACCGTCGACAAGGAGTACGCCGCTCTCGTGCAAGGCCATCCCGACCCGACCCGCGGAACCATTGACGCGCCCATCGACCGGCACCCGACGCATGACTATCGCTGGGCCGTCGTCAGCGGTGGCAAGCCGAGCGTGACGCACTACGAGACCCTCGAAGCGTTCCGTGCCGCAACACTGATGCACGTGCGGCTGGAAACCGGGCGCACGCACCAGATCCGCGTGCACTTCGCCGCCGTACGGCATCCGTGCGTCGGTGACATGACGTATGGCGCCGACCCGACACTCGCCGCGCGGCTCGGCCTCGAGCGGCAATGGCTGCATGCCTATCGCCTCGGTTTCGAACACCCCGGCGATGGCCATCGAGTCGAGGTCGACAGCCCGTTCCCGGCGGACTTGCAGCACGCCCTCGACGTGCTGACGGCAGAGTCGTAACAACCGATGAGGCTCGCCGCGCGGTTGCGTCGACTCGACGATGCATGGCTCCGCAACTCAGCGCGCCGGTTGCGGCACTTCAGCGCACGAACCCTCGGCCACGGTCCGGCTGGTGCGGCGACGGGCACGGTCCACGACACGCTGGTTGCACAACCAGCGCTAGCCGGATCGATTGCCGTTGTTCTTGCCGCCGGCATTCTCTTTGCGACCGCCGGTCGGGGTCCGGACGCCGACACGACCACGGCGCCGGTCGCTCCCGTCATACCGTCCTTCCCCGCGACACCGCTTGCCACGATCGGCCCTGCACCGGGGACTTCGGTTTCGGTCTACCTCGCGCGGGCGAAACAGGACCTGGAGCATTACGGCCAGATCGCTGCGCAGCGTCCGACCTATGCCGTGGTGGACTTCCGGCGCTATCTCACTCCGACCGAGGCCGTGCATGTCGCCGGTGCCACGGCTGTCTCGAGTGGATATGTGCGGGTGCCGTCCGCGCTGCCGACGCAGTCACGCAAGGTGCCCATCGCGAGCAGCGCTGATCTCGTGAAGGGCATCACGAGCGTCGGTCTCGTGGCCGCAGCGACGACGAAGACCTATACGACGTTGCTGGCATCGCTTCATCCGCACAGCAACCGGGACCGTCAGCTCGCGCTTCAATACCGGATGCAGCGCCGGACCGCTGCTCTCGAAGCACGCGAGCTGTCGCATCCAGCGAAATGCCACTGTGTCTTTGCCATGGTTGTGCACGGCGACGTCGCGGCGCTGAACACACTCGCGCGCAATCCGCTTGTACGCGTCGTCGATCCGGCGCCACCCGTCGTGCCTTTGAACGGCCTCACCGTCCTGCCGCTGCAGCCGCAGATCCGATCGACTGTTCCGCGCGACGGTCTGCCCGGTGGCTGACCGCCGCGAGCGGCTGGCGACGAGTGCGACATATGCCGTCCTCGCGCTATCGATGGCGGACAACACCATGGTCGGTGTCGCCGTCCCGCACATTCGCGACAGCTTCCACCTCGGCGTCACGTCGCTGCAGTGGATCGTCGCCGGCTACATCGTGGCGTTCGCCGGACTGCTGTTCACCGGCGGTGTTGTCGGCGACCGGTATGGACGTCGGCTGGCACTCGTCGTCGGCATCAGTGTGTTCGGCGTCGGCGCGGTGGTGTCGGCGACGGCCGTCGACTGGCGCGTGCTGATCCTCGGACGTGTCGTGCAAGGACTGGGCGCCGCATGCTCGGAACCCGGCACGTTGTCGCTGTTGCGGCAGATCCACCCGGACGAAAACCAGCGGCTGCGCGTCTTCGGTGGCTGGGCAGCGGCATCGGGCCTTGCTCTTGCGGCTGGGCCGGTCGCCGCGGGTCTGCTGGTCTCGCTCGGCGGCTGGCGGGCCGTCTTCGCGGCCGAGGCAATCGCTGCGTTTCTCGCTGCCATCGTTGGCGCGCTGTTGCTACCCGAGAGCAGGGATCCGTCCGAGTGGCGCCCGGACGTGCCCGGCCAAGTCCTGATCGCGGTCTGCCTGGCGACGACGACGGTCTCGTTGATCGAGGGTCAAGATCGCGGGTTCGGGTGGCCACCGGTGATCGTCGGCTGGGTCGTCGCGGCGGCGGCTCTCGTCGCCTTCCTGCGGGTCGAACGCCGCCATCCGGAGCCGGTCCTCGACGTGACGATGTTCCGCGACCGCACGGTCTCCGCCGGGCTCCTGGCCGCCGCGGCGTCGACGTTCGCGCTCTTCGCTGTCCTGCTGCTGGTCAGCCTCGACCTTGAGGTGGTGGGCAACTACTCGGGGCTCGCGACCGCAGGAGTGTTCGCGCCGATGACCGTGGCGATGGTGATCGCCGGGCCGCTCGGGGCGCGCTGGGCGATGCGCGCCGGTCCCGCGCCGCCGCTGGTCGGCGGGCTCGCGCTGGCAACGGTCGCGTGCGCCGGTCTCGACTCGGTGCTGGTCCGACCCATCCCGCTCGCCTCGACGATCGCCGCCCTGACTGTGCTCGGGGCCGGGTTCGGACTCGTCGTCGCGCCGATGGTAGGGACCGTGCTGACGCGCGTGCCCGCGCGTCGGTCGGGGATGGGCGCGGCCGCGGTCACCGCCAGCCGTGAGATCGGCGGCGTCATGGGCATCGCGATCCTCGGGGCGATCGTCAACGGGCTGCTGTTCACCCGGCTGACCCACCGGCTCGAGAACCTCGGGATCCCGGTCAGCTACCGCCATGTCGTGATCGACGCCGTACGCCGCGGCACCCCACTGCCCAAGTCCGGCGGCGGAGGGGGGAGCGGCGGGTCGTTCCTGGACCGGCTCATCGGCAGCATCCGGCAAACTCTCGTGGACAAGACCGTTGACGCCGGAAAGGCGGCGTATGTCGACAGTGTCCGCGCCGCCTTGATCGTCGCCGTCTGCGTCCTGGCCGCGGGTGCCTTCGGGGTCTGGCTTCTGTTGCGACACGCCGATAGCGACGACACACCCCGGCCGAATCTGTCCGAACCTGCCGGTAACAAGGCAGGATGAACGACAGCAAGTCGGCAGTGTCTTCCCCCACGCCGATCGTGATCATCGGCGGCCCCGTCCCGAAGGGGCGAACAGGAAGGCAGTGTCCCTGTGAGTGACTCGTTCGTGCACCTGCACGTGCACACCGAGTACTCCATGTTGGACGGCGCCGCTCGCCTGAAGGACCTGTTCGCCGAGGCGTCCCGGATGGGCATGCCGGCGCTGGCGATGACCGACCACGGCAACGTCTTCGGTGCCTACGACTTCTGGAAGCAGGCCAAGGACGCCGGCGTCAACCCGCTGATCGGCGCGGAGCTCTACGTGACACCCGGGACGCACCGGTCCGACCGGACGCGTGTCCGGTGGGCCGAGGGTGGCGAGGACGACGTCTCCGGCGGTGGTGCATTCACGCACATGACCGTCCTCGCCGAGACGACCGAGGGCATGCACAACCTCTTCCGGCTCGCGTCGCTCGCCAGCCTCGAGGGCTACTTCTACAAGCCGCGTGTCGACCGCGAGCTGTTGTCGTCGTACTCGTCCGGGCTCATCGCGACGACGGGTTGCCCGTCGGGCGAGATCCAGACCCGGCTGCGTATGGGTGACGACGCCGGGGCGAAACGCGTCGCGGGCGAGTTGCAGGACATCTTCGGTCGCGACAACTTCTTCTGCGAGCTGATGGACCACGGGCTCGACATCGAGCGCCGGGTGCACACCGGTCTGAAGCAGCTGTCGCAGGACTTGTCGATCCCGCTCGTCGCCACCAACGATCTGCACTACACGTTTGCCGACGATGCGGAAGCGCACGAGGTGCTGCTGTGCGTGCAGTCCGGCAAGACCCTCGCTGACCCCAACCGCTTCCGCTTCGACGCTCGCGACTTCTATTTGAAGTCGCCTCAAGAGATGCGCCAGTTGTGGCGTGAGCTGCCCGAGGCGTGCGACAACACGTTGCTGATCGCCGAGCGTTGTCACGTCGACTTCGCATCGCGCAACCTGATGCCGGCTTTCCCGGTGCCGTCGGGGGAGACCGAGGAGTCCTGGCTGCGCAAGGAGGTTCAGCGCGGTCTCGAGCGCCGATTCCCGGCGGGCATTCCCACGGACCGGCAGGCGCAGGCCGACTACGAGCTCGGCGTCATGATCCAGATGGGCTTCCCCGGCTACTTCCTCGTCGTCGCGGACCTGTGCCGCCACGCGCGTGAGCACGGCATCCGCGTCGGCCCGGGTCGTGGCTCAGCCGCTGGGTCGATGGTGGCCTACGCACTCGGCATCACCGAGCTCGACCCGATCGCGCACAAGCTGTTGTTCGAGCGGTTCCTCAACCCCGAGCGCATCTCGATGCCTGACATCGACCTCGACTTCGACGAGCGTCGGCGCGGCGACATGATCCGGTACGCGACCGAGCGCTACGGCGAGGAGCGGGTCGCGCAGATCATCACCTACGGGACGATCAAGGCGAAGCAAGCAGTCAAGGACTCCGCGCGCGTACTCGGTTATCCGTTCGCGACCGGTGACCGCATCACCAAGGTCATGCCGCCGCCGGTCATGGGCAAGGACATGCCGCTGTCCGGTGTCTTCGACCGCGAGCACTCGCGCTATGCCGAAGCCGGCGAGTTCCGCTCGCTCTACGAGACCGACCCGGACGTCAAGAAGGTCGTCGACACCGCGCGCGGGCTCGAAGGCCTCAAACGCCAGTGGGGTGTGCACGCCGCGGGCGTCATCCTGTCGCGGGAGCCGTTGCTCGACGTCATACCGATCATGCGCCGGGAGCAGGACGGCGCGATCATCACGCAGTTCGACATGGGCGCGTGCGAGTCGCTCGGTCTGCTCAAGATGGACTTCCTCGGCCTGCGCAACCTCACCGTCATCGATGACTGCTTGAAGAACATCGAGGCCAACCGGGGCGAGACCGTCCACGTCGAGTCGCTGCCGCTGGACGACAAACCGACCTACGAGCTGCTCGGGCGCGGCGACACCCTCGGCGTGTTCCAGCTCGATGGTGGGCCGATGCGTTCACTGATCCGGCAGATGCGACCGGACAACTTCGAAGACATCTCCGCGCTCATCGCGCTCTATCGCCCCGGGCCGATGGGTGAGGGCAGCCACATCAAGTACGTCGAGCGCAAGCATGGCCGGCAAAAGATCGAGCCGATCCACCCTGAGCTCGAAGAGCCTTTGCGTGAGGTGCTCGACGACACCTACGGCGTCATCGTCTACCAGGAACAGGTCATGGCCGCGGCGCAGAAGGTCGCCGGCTATTCGATGGGACAAGCCGACCTGTTGCGTCGGGCCATGGGCAAGAAGAAGAAGGAGATCCTCGACAAGGAGAAGGTGCCGTTCGCCGCCGGCATGCGCGAGCGCGGCTACAGCGATGCCGCGACTGACAAGCTCTGGGAAGTGCTGGTCCCGTTCGCGGACTACGCCTTCAACCGCGCGCACTCCGCCGGCTACGGCCTCGTCTCCTACTGGACGGCGTACTTCAAGGCGAACTATCCAGCGGAATACATGGCCGCGCTGCTGACGTCGACCAAGGACGACAAGGACAAGTCCGCGCAGTACTTGCACGAGTGCCGACGTATGGGCATCAAGGTGCTGCCGCCGGACGTCAACTCTTCCGATGCCAACTTCACGCCGGTCGGCACCGACATCCGTTTCGGGTTGGCCGCGATTCGCAACGTCGGCGAGAACGTTGTCGCGTCGGTCATCGCCTCTCGTCGATCCGCGGGCTCGTACGGCGACTTCGCCGACTTCTTGCGCAAGGTCGAACCGATCGCGTGCAACAAGAAGGTCGTCGAGTCGCTCATCAAAGCCGGCGCTTTCGACTCACTCGGTCACACTCGGCAGGGTCTGTTGCGCATCCATGCCGACGCGGTCGACGCCTGCATGGAGACGAAGCGCGCCGAAGCGATCGGCCAGTTCGACCTGTTCGGAAGCGACGACGACTCGGGCAGTGGCGACGCGGCGCCGGGCTTCGGACTGGACTTCACGATCCCGATCGGGGAGTGGGAAAAGTCCACGCTGCTCGCCTACGAGCGCGAGATGCTCGGGCTTTACGTCTCCGACCACCCACTGTTCGGGATCGAGCATGTGCTCGCGGCCGCGACCGACTGCCCGGTCTCCGCGCTGACCGGTGAGGAGAAAGCTGACGGCGCGATCGTCACCGTCGGCGGCATCCTGTCCTCACTCGTCCGTAAGGTCACCAAGAAGGGCGACCCGTGGGCGGTCGCGACGCTCGAGGATCTCGAGGGCGCGATCGAGGTCATGTTCTTCCCCTCGGCCTACCAACTGTGCGGCATCCACCTTGCCGAAGACGCGGTGTTGCTCATCCGCGGCCGGCTGGACAAGCGTGAAGACGTGCCGCGCCTCATGGCGATGGACGTCAACGTTCCGGATGTCACCGAACAGCCGCGCGGCCCGGTGACGATCTCGCTGCCCGCGCCGCGCTGCACCGCACTCGTCGTCGAGCGGCTCAAAGAGGTCCTCGCCACCCACCCGGGCATCACCGAGGTGCGGTTACAGGTGCAAGCCGGGGAAAACGTGACGGTGCTGCGCCTCGGGGACAGTTTCCGGGTGACCCCGACAAGCTCGCTGTTCGCGGATCTCAAGGCCCTGCTCGGCGCAGCAGCACTGAGTTGATGCGTCCGCGTCAGCTGACGCGGAACGTGACGGTGCCGCCGGTGTAACCGGCGGCTGAGAACGACGCTGTGTGCTTGCCGCGCTTCGTTCCCTTGGCCACCTTGACCGTCGCGTTGCCCGACGAGTTCGTTGTCTTCGACACTCCGGCGTAGGTGACTTTCGCACCCGCCACCGGGGTACCGGCGTCGGTGACGTGCACCGTGACAGAGCCACCGCTGGCGGACTTGACCGAAGCCGGCGACACCGACGCCGACAGGCACGGTTTCACCAGCGTCGAGTAGATCTCGCCGTCGCTGTTGCCGGCGTTGACGACAAGGTCCAGCGGACCCGCGACGCCGTTGCCGGCGGTCTTCCAGATGGTGGACGTCCCCTGCGGGATCGTCACCGTGCACGTGCGGCCGAACCGCGACACGGCGGCGTTCGTGCGTACCGCATGCAGCTTCGTGGATGACGACTCCCACCAGAACAGCCACATCCGCCCGCCCGGTCCGGTGGCGACGCCGACCTGGGCGACCCCGTGCCCGGACGACAGCACTAGCGGGGCGGAGCCGCCCAGCCGCCACAGTGCAACCTTGGTCGGCGAGAGGTAGCCGACGACGTATGCCGTGAACAGGCCCCCGGACGTCCGCGACGCAACCTGCACCCGCTGGATCGGGGCGATCGACGACGCGCTGCCGTTCGACACGACCGTCGACTGCGGCGCGTGCACCATCGTGCCGAGTGCGGGAGCGATCTGCTGCGCGTTGATCCCGTCGGTGGTGGCCTTGCCGCTGTTGGAGTACCACGCCGTCCACGTCTGGCCAGACGTGGCGTCATACCCCGCCCCGGCGTAATAGGCGCAACAGGTCGGGTTGTGCGTCGACGAGCCGTCGGGATTCACCGGCGGCAGCGCGTCGAAACCGCTGTGGAACGCCACGTCGTTGGACGTGCCCGGCACGAACACCGAGATCGGCGTCCCACCGGCATCAACGGCGTCCGATCCGTATGACGCGTAGGCCGACTTCGACGATCCGATCGTGCCGTTGGCGACCGTCCACGATGTCCCGTCCGGACTCGTCGCGTAGTAGTCGTAGCCCTGCGAATAAGGGTCGGAGGAGTCGGTCGACCTGATCCCGGAGAAGACCACGACCCGCTGGTTGCCGTTCGCGATGAGGGCCGGGAATTCGTTGAGCGACGCCCACGACGATGCGACGCCGGTGATTGGCGAGACCGGCTGACCCGACGCCGACAAGATGCGCGTCGCGACCCGGTATGACGGCGACGACGTCGTCTGCTCGGTCCAGATCACCTGCAGGTCGCTGCCGAAGCGCGCCACGTCGGGATCGATGATGTTGCCGATCGCACCGTTGGACACCTTCACCCAGGTGGTGCCGACGGCCCGCGACGCCGCACCTCCGGCGGCGCCGGCCGGGGCGAGTCCGGCGGTGACGACGACCGCCACGGCGATGCCACAGCCGACAACCAGTTGCTTACCGCGCATGTAGTAGATGCTGGCACGATGCGACGGTCCGCGGGCCTGACCGCGACCACGTTCACCAGCATGGGCGAGGCTTGAGTCGTGACCACCACCGCGTTCGAGGTGCTCGGCGTCAGCCGTTGCTACCGGCGACGTACCGACGAGGTGTGGGCCAATCGCGACATCGACCTCGACGTCCCGGCCGGCGACGTCTTCGGCATCCTCGGACCCAACGGCGCGGGCAAAAGCACACTTATCCGCCAGCTCGTCGGCCTGCTGCAGCCTGACCACGGTGTGATCCGGCTGTTCGGCGAGCCAGTCCGATCCGGCCCGCGCGGGGTCGGTACGCGCCTCGCCTACCTGGCTCAGGACGAGCCGGCGTTGGCGGAGATGCCCATGGCCACAGCCGTGTCGACGACGGCGCGGCTGCGCGGCCGGTCCCGCCGGGATGCGCGAGCGGCGACCGTGGCGATCCTCGATGAGCTCGCGCTAGCCGACCTCGCGCACCGGCCGCTCGTCACGCTCTCCGGTGGTCAGCGCCGGCTCGGCTGCATTGCGGTGGCCTTGGCCGGTGATCTGCCGGTGCTCGTGCTCGACGAGCCGACCACCGGGTTGGACCCGGTCGCCCGTCGCGCCGTCTGGGAGGCGGTCTCGGCGCGCCGGCGCCAACACGGCACCACCGTCGTTCTCGTCACGCACAACGTCCTCGAAGCGGAGGCGGTGCTCGACCGGGTCGCGATCCTCGACGGCGGCCGCGTCATCGCCTGTGACACCCCGGGCCGGCTCAAGGCATCGGTGAGCGATGAGGTCCGCCTGGATGTGGTGTGGCGCAGTGACCCGCCGCTCGACGACAGCGCGGTCGCGATGCTGGCGGCGCGCGCGAGTCGCAACGGGCCGCGCTGGAGCGCCCGGATGAACGAGCTCGAGGCGCGCGCCGCTCTCGACGGGCTGCTCAGCGGGCCTGCCCTGCGCTGCCTCGACGACTTCACGTTGGCGACGCCGACCCTCGAAGACGTCTACCTCGCGCTGGGCGGTCGTAACGACGACCTGGAGCGCTCGTGACCGGCCGGACCCAGGTGCACGAGCGGACGTCGACGGCACCGCCGGCAGTGGCTGCGCCCTCGTTCGCCGCTGCCGTCGCCGGTGTCTACGCCGGACAGCTCGCCCGGGCCCGGGCGGCGCGCGGACCGCTGCTTTTCGTCGCGGTCCTCCAGTCGCTGGGGATCGAGATCCTCCTTCGCGGCGTCGTTCGCCACGACCAGCCGGCGACGTCGTCGGCCATCGTCGCCGGCTCGACGATCCTCGTCTCGGCATTCGTCGGACTCAACCTGCTCGCCCAGCGCTTCGGGGCACTCCGCGCGAACGGCGCGCTCGACTACTACGGCGCCTTGCCGATCACTGGCGCCGCGGTCGTCGTCGGCACGGCGGCGTCATACGCGACATTTACGATCCCGGGAGCACTGATTACGGCGACGGTAGGTACGGCGCTCTTTGGGTTGCCGTTCACCTATCTCTGGCTGGCCGTCCCGGCCTGCGTCGTGGCCGGTCTGGCGCTGAGCGCGGTTGGTGCAGCGATCGGGCTGGGGCTGCCACGGCCTGAGCTGGCGACCACTGTCGGCCAGCTCGCGATGACCGCCGTCCTGTTCCTCTCGGTCATCCCACCCGCGCATTTCCCGGCCGGGCTTCGCGGGGTTCGCGACGCCCTCCCGTCGACCTATCCGGTCGATGCCCTGGCCGCCGCACTCCGCGGTCATCCGAGCGCGAGCGGGCAGTTGTGGCGGCTGGCGGTGGCGATGGGTTATGCGCTTCTTGCGCTCGCCCTAGCCGGTCGGGTGTTCCGTCGATCCGTCGACCGCGCGCGCGGCTGACAGAATCGACATGTGACGGACGCGTGACCGAGGCCTGGCAGCAGCACGAGCCCTGGCACGTGACCGTTCACCACGACTACGCGCCGGCGCCGGCCGAACGCGCCTGGCGGCCGCGCCAGGACCTCACCACGGCCGTGCTCATGATCGTCGTGCTCGCCCTCGTCGCGCCGATCGTCGGCCTGTTCTGGGCGCACGTCGCGCCGAAGCTGTCGCTCACCCAGCTCATCGCCGGTTCCGAGATCCCGTTCCGGTCGCAGATCGGCGCCGACGCCTGGTTCCTGCTGCTGACCGCCATCGCGGGCGCGGTCACCGGGTGGTTCGCCTATGCCGTCGGCGGTCGCGGGCCCGGCGTCCTGCTCGGTCTCGCTCTCGGCGGTGCCGCGGCCTCAGCCGTCGCCGCCCGAGTCGGGTACCTCGCCGAACACCACCGCACGCTCGACGCGTTGCGCGCACACGGCATCACCGCGCGACCCGACCTGCTCAACATCCTCGACTTCAAGGTGCGGGCTCTCGGGGTCGCGACCGCATGGCCGCTGGCCGCCATCCTCGTGTTCGTGATCATCGTCGCGATCCGCGACGGTCGCTAGACCTACCCTGATCGGGTGCTCGCGCGTATCGACCTCCGCGGCGACCGGGCCCTGTCGGCTTTTGGACAGGCCGCCGGCGTGCTTCCACGCGCCCGGCTCGATGTCGAGGCTGCGGTTGACGTGGTGCGTCCGGTCTGCGAGGCCGTGCGCCGCGACGGCATCACCGCGATCCGCGAGCTGACCGCCCGCTTCGATGGCGTCCAGCTCGACGAGATTCGCGTCCCGGCCGCCCGCCTCGAGGAAGCGCTACGCGCTCTGGACCCGGCGATTCGCGCCGCGCTGGAGGAGGCCATCACGCGCAGCCGTCGCGTCCACGAGGCCCAGCGGCCGAGCGACGTCGATGTCGACGTGGCCCCTGGCGGCACCGTCACCGAGCGCTGGGTCCCGGTCGGCCGGGTCGGCCTCTATGTGCCGGGCGGCCTGGTCGCCTATCCCTCCAGCGTCGTCATGAACGTCGTCCCTGCGCAGGTCGCCGGGGTGCCCTCCATCGCGGTGGCGAGCCCGCCCAAGGCGGAGTTCGGTGGGCTGCCCAACCCTGCAGTACTGGCCGCGTGCGCGCTGCTCGGCGTCGATGAGGTCTACGCCGTCGGGGGCGCGCAAGCCGTGGCGATGTTCGCCTACGGCGTCGAGGGCGTCGCGCCGGTCGATCTGGTCACCGGGCCGGGCAACGTCTACGTCGCCGCGGCGAAGCGCCTGCTTCGCGGCCTGGTCGGCATCGACGCCGAAGCCGGGCCGACCGAGATCGCGATCCTCGCCGACGACAGCGCCGGCGCCGACGTGGTCACGGCTGACCTCATCGCCCAGGCCGAACACGATGAGCTCGCGGCCTGCCTGCTCGTGACGGACTCGGCAGAGCTCGCCGACACCGTCGACGAGCTGTTGGCGACCGAAGTGCCGGCCGCTCGGCACGCGGCGCGCGTCGAGAAGGCGCTGACCGGGCAGTCGGCGGTCGTCCTCGTTGACGACGTCGAGCACGGGGTCCAGGTGGTCGACGCGTGGGCCGCCGAGCACCTCGAGATTCTCACCCGCGATGCGCTGGCTGTGGCGCGACGGGTGCGCAACGCCGGCGCGATCTTCGTCGGCACGTACGCGCCCGTGTCGCTCGGCGACTACCTCGCCGGCTCCAATCACGTGTTGCCCACCGGTGGCACCGCCCGACACACCAGCGGCCTGTCCGTGCACTCGTTCCTGCGCTCGATCCACGTCATCGACTACGACCGGGACGCACTCGCTGCGGTCGCGGCGCACATCGACGCGCTCGGGGGAGCTGAGGATCTGGCCGCACACGTGGCTGCGGTGCGCACCCGGATCCCGAAATGAGCGGGCTCAACGATCTGCCGTTGCGTGACGACCTGCGGGACCTGTCGCCCTATGGCGCGCCGCAGCTCGACGTGCCCGTGCAGCTCAACACCAACGAGAACCCCTATCCGCCGCCGGCCGGCCTCGTCGCCGACGTATCCGCCGCGGTGACCGAGGTGGCGGCCTCGTTGAACCGCTATCCAGACCGTGAGGCGATCGACTTGCGCGCCGGCTTGGCGGCCTACCTCGGCCACGGCGTGACCACCGAGCAGGTCTGGGCGGCCAACGGCAGCAACGAGATCCTGCAGCAGCTGCTGATGGCGTTCGGGGGCGCGGGGCGTACGGCGCTCGGGTTTGTTCCGTCATACGCGATGCACAGCCTCATCGCCCGAGCGACCGGCACGACGTGGGTGTCGGCGTACCGTCGCGACGACTTCTCGCTCGAACCGGACCGCGCGCGCAGGGACGTCGAGGAGTTCAAGCCCGACATCGTCTTCCTGTGCTCGCCGAACAACCCGACCGGCACCGCCCTCGACCCGGCCGTCGTGACCGCTGTCCTGGATGTTGCCCCCGGCATGGTCGTCGTCGACGAGGCCTACGCCGAGTTCTCCCACCAACCCACGTTGTTGCCGCTGCTCGACGGGCACCCACGTCTCGTCGTCACGCGCACGATGTCGAAAGCGTTCGCGTTCGCCGGCGCGCGCGTCGGCTATCTCGCGGCCGACCCGGTCGTCGTCGATGCGATGCGCCTCGTTCGCCTGCCCTACCACCTCTCGGCGCTGACGCAGGCGGCCGCGCTGGCGGCGTTACGCCATGCCGACGAGACGCTTGCGCAGGTCGCGCAGCTGCGCGCCGACCGAGACCGGCTCGTGGCGACGTTGCGCCAGCGTGGGTTCGAGGTCCTCGACAGCGACGCGAACTTCGTGATGTTCGGAAAATTCGATGACCAGCAGAAGGTCTGGCAGGGGATCCTGGACGAAGGCGTGTTGATCCGGGACGTCGGACTGCCCGGCTGGCTGCGCGTCTCTGTCGGTACGACGGATGAGTGCGACACGTTTCTGGAAGCGCTGAGAAAGGTCACATCATGAGCCGGAGCGCCAGGGTCGAGCGCTCGACGAAAGAGTCCCAGGTCGAGGTCGTGCTCGACCTCGACGGGACGGGCAACACCGACGTGTCGACGAGTGTCCCGTTCTTCGACCACATGCTTGCGCAGCTCGGCAAGCACGCGCGGTTCGACCTGCGGGTCAAGGCCGTCGGCGACGTCGAGGTCGACGCGCACCACACCGTCGAGGATGTCTCGATCGTGCTCGGCCAGGCGCTGCGCGAGGCGCTGGGCGACAAGGCCGGCATCATGCGCTTCGGCGATGCTCTCGTGCCGCTCGACGAGACGCTGGTCCAAGCCGCCGTCGACGTCTCCGGCCGGCCCTACTGCGTGCACGAAGAGCCGGAGATCGTCGAGCTGATCGGCAGCTATGACACGACGCTGACCCGGCACATCTTCGAGTCGTTCACCGCGGCTGCACAGATCTGTCTGCACGTGCGCGTTCTCGCCGGACGCAACGCCCACCACGTCGTCGAGGCGCAGTTCAAGGCGGTTGCCCGCGCTCTCGGCGCCGCAGTGGCGCGCGACCCGCGCGGCGGCGGCATTCCCTCGACCAAGGGCGTCCTATGACGCCACCCAGGGTTGTGGTGCTCGACTACGGCTCGGGCAACCTGCGTTCTGCCGAGCGTGCGCTCGTGCGTGCGGGTGCTGATGTCACGGTCACCGCCGACGTTGACGCGGCACGCACCGCTGATGCGCTCGTCGTACCCGGCGTTGGCGCCTTTACGGCGTGCATGGCCGGCATCCGCGCCGTCGGCGGCGACGACGTCGTCCGTGAGCGGGTGGCCGACGGTCGCCCCGTCCTCGGCATCTGCGTCGGGATGCAGGTGCTCTACGACGTTGGGGACGAGCACGGCGTCGAGACCGAGGGGATCGGTGTGCTGTCAGGACGGGTGCGTCGGTTGACCGCGCCGATCCTTCCGCACATGGGCTGGAACACTGTGTCGGTCCAGCCGGACACACAGTTGTTCGACGGTGTGGCGGATGAGCGGTTCTACTTCGTGCACTCCTATGGAGTGGCGCCCAACGGCGCCCCGGTGACCCTTGCGGAGCACGGAGAAGCGTTCGTTGCTGCCGTCGAGCGCGGATCTCTCGTAGCCACTCAGTTCCATCCGGAGAAGTCCGGTGCGGCTGGACTTCGTCTGCTGCACAACTGGGTCAACTCACTGTCCTGATCGCAAAGGCTCCCTGTGTCTTCTTTCGAACTGCTTCCTGCTGTCGACGTCGCGGATGGTCAGGCCGTGCGCCTTGTCCAGGGCGAGGCGGGCAGTGAAACGTCATATGGTGACCCGCTCGAGGCTGCGCTGCAGTGGCAACGCGATGGCGCCGAGTGGATTCATCTCGTCGATCTTGATGCGGCGTTCGGTCGTGGCAGCAACCGTGACTTGCTGGCGCGTGTTGTCGCTGCCGTCGACGTGAAGGTCGAGATGTCCGGCGGCATTCGCGACGACGCCTCCCTCGAGGCAGCACTTTCCACCGGTGCGACCAGGGTCAACGTCGGCACCGCTGCGCTGGAGAACCCCGACTGGGTGCGCGCCGCAATCGCGAAGCACGGTGACCGCATCGCCGTCGGGCTCGACGTCCGCGGCACCACACTGGCTGCGCGCGGCTGGACCCAGGACGGCGGCGAGCTGTTCGACGTCATGGCTCGGCTGGATGCGGACGGTTGCGCTCGCTATGTCGTCACCGATGTGCGTCGCGACGGCACGTTGACCGGGCCGAACCTGGACCTGCTTCGGTCGGTCTGCGAGCGGACTGACCGGCCGGTTGTCGCGAGCGGAGGGGTCAGCACGCTCGACGATCTACGCGCTCTCGCGCAGCTGCGTGCAAGCGGGGTCGAGGGCGCCATCGTTGGCAAGGCGCTCTACGCCGGTGCCTTCACACTGCCGGAAGCGCTCGAGGCCGTGCAGTGACCAAGCGCATCTCATCCGGTGCGCCGTGGGAACCGATCGTCGGTTACAGCCGCGCGGTAGCCGCCGGCGATCACGTGTGGGTGACGGGTTGTACGTCCCAGCTCGACGGTGTCGTCGTCCACCAGGGCGACGCCTATGAGCAGACCAGGCAAGCGATTCGCAACATCGAGTCGGCACTGTCGCAACTCGGCACGTCTCTGGCCGACGTTGTTCGCACGCGCATCTATGTGACTGACATCTCGCGCTGGGAGGACTACGGCCGCGGGCATGGCGACGCGTTCGGTGCGGTCATGCCTGCCACCACGATGGTCCAGGTCAGTGCGCTGATCGACCCGGAGATGCTCGTCGAGGTCGAGGCCGTCGCCTTTAAACCTGGAGTGGGCGGGGACGAAGACAGGGCCGACGGGTGACGGTCGCCGTACGCGTCATTCCGTGTCTCGACGTCGATGCGGGACGGGTCGTCAAGGGCGTGAACTTCCGCGACCTGCGCGACGCCGGCGACCCGGTCGAGATGGCAGCGGTCTATGACGCCGAAGGTGCGGACGAACTCGTGTTCCTCGACATCACCGCGTCGAGCGACAGCAGGGAGACGACGTACGACGTCGTCCGCCGTACGGCGGAACAGGTCTTCATCCCGCTCACCGTCGGCGGAGGAGTGCGCAGCGTCGAGGATGTCGACCGGCTGTTGCGGGCCGGCGCCGACAAGGTGTCGCTGAACACGGCTGCGATCGCGCGACCGGAGCTGCTGCGCGAGGCAGCGCAACGGTTCGGGTCGCAGTGCATCGTGCTGTCGGTCGACGCTCGTCGCGCGACGGGCACGGCGTCAGGGTTTGAGGTCACGACCCATGGTGGCCGGCGTGGCACGGGCATCGACGCGGTGGAGTGGTCGGAGCAGGGCCAGGACCTCGGCGTAGGCGAGATTCTCCTCAACTCCATGGACGCCGACGGCACGCGCAAGGGATACGACGTCGACATGATCACCGCCGTGCGCGCCGTGGTCACGGTGCCGGTGATCGCCTCCGGCGGCGCAGGCGCGATCGACGACTTCGCCCCGGCAGTCGCGGCCGGTGCCGACGCTGTCCTCGCTGCGAGCGTCTTCCACTTTGGGGACCTCCGTATTCCCGAGGTCAAGGCTGCGTTGCGCGCCGCCGGCCACGACGTCCGCTAACCGGTTGCTCACTCGGGCAGAATGGACGCATGTCTGACGCCTTCACTTCGCCCGTCTCAGGGCTCGATCCAGCCATCGCGGCTCGGCTCAAGCGCGACGTCGACGGCCTGTTCCCGGCCGTTGCGCAGCAGTGGGACACCGGCGAGGTGCTGATGGTCGGTTGGATGAACGATGAGGCGCTACATCGCACCCTGTCGACCGGTCGCTGCACCTACTGGAGCCGCAGCCGGCAGGAGTTCTGGGTCAAGGGCGAGACGAGCGGCCACCAGCAGTGGGTCAAGAGCGTCGCGCTGGACTGCGACGCAGACACGGTCCTTGTCCAGGTGGACCAGGTCGGAGCGGCCTGCCACAGCGGTGACCGCACCTGCTTCGACGCCGACGTCCTCGACGCCGTCGTCGGTGTGCCCGCATGACCTCGCGGTGACCGCCGTCATCGCCGACGTCGACGAGTTTCGCGCCGCGCTGGCGCGCGACCGCGTCGTACCGGTCACGCGCCGCCTCCTCGCCGACGCTGAGACGCCTGTCGGTGCTTACCGAAAGCTCGCCGGCGGGAGGCCGGGCACGTTCCTGCTGGAGTCCGCCGAGCACGGCGGGGTGTGGTCGAGGTATTCGTTCATCGGCGTCTCGAGCGCGGCCACGCTTTCGGAACGCAACGGGCGCGCGGTCTGGACCGGCATCGGCCCCGAAGACCACCCCGACGACCCGTTGGAGGCGCTCGCGGACGCCATCGCCCGGCTGCACACCGACCGGTCCGACGACAGCCTGCCGCCGCTGACCGGCGGCCTGGTCGGCTACGTCGGTTATGACGCCGTCCGCCGGATGGAGCGACTGCCGCAGCTGACCGAGGACGACCTGCGGATACCCGAGCTCGAGTTCCTGCTCGCCACCGATCTGGCGGTTCTCGATCACACCGACGGATCGATTCTGCTCATCGCCAACGTCATCCGGCGGTTGACGCCGCATGCCGAGGACGATCCCGATCGCGCGTATGGCGAGGCGCTGGCCCGGCTCGATGCGATGGAGGTGGCATTGGCCGCGCCTGCCGCGTCGTCGGTCGCGACCGTCGACCCTGTCGGTGACATCGCGTTTCACAGCCGAACAACACGGACCGACTATCTGGCTGCCGTCGAGGTTGCTAAAGAGCACATCCGTGCCGGTGACGCTTTCCAGATCGTCGTCTCGCAGCGATTCGAGACGTCGACGACGGCGGATCCGCTCGACGTCTATCGCGTGCTGCGCGCTTCGAACCCGTCGCCGTACATGTACCTGCTGCACTTCGACGACCTCGCGGTCGTCGGCTCGTCGCCAGAGGTGCTCGTCAAGGTCGACGGCGACCGCGCGTTGATGCACCCGATCGCCGGCACGCGACCGCGCGGTGCGACGCCCGAAGAGGACGCGGCGTTGGCGGCGCAGCTGCTCGCCGACGAGAAAGAACGCGCGGAACACGTCATGCTCGTCGACCTCGGCCGCAACGACCTCGGCCGCGTGTGTCGCCCTGGCACCGTCGAGGTCATCGACCTGCTCAAGGTCGAGCGCTATTCGCACGTGATGCATCTCGTGTCGACGGTCGTCGGCGATGTTGACGACAAATACAACGCGGTCGACGTGCTGCGCGCATGCTTCCCGGCAGGCACGCTGTCCGGTGCACCCAAAGTGCGAGCCATGGAGATCATCGAGGAGCTCGAGCCGACGCGACGTGGCTTGTATGGCGGCATCGTGGGCTACGTCGACGTCGGTGGCGACATGGACACGGCGATCGCCATCCGCACGGTTGTCATTCGCGCCGGGACGGCCTACGTGCAAGCGGGCGCCGGCATCGTTGCCGACTCCGACCCGGCGTCCGAAGACGCAGAGTGTCGCAACAAGGCAGCGGCGGTGCTTCGCGCTTTGGCGGCCGCGGATTCACTGCGTCACATTTCCGGATGAGCGGACGTCGCGGCCTGCTGCTGGTGCTGCTGGGATGCGTCGCCGTGGGTGTCGTCGTACTAATCGCGGCTGGTCGAGTCTGGCGTCGCGCTGACCTCGTCGCGGCGACAGGCGCGCACGTCACCGCACGTGTCACCGGTCATGCGGCCGAACCAGCACTGCCTGCGCTCGCGATCGCGCTGATCGTCCTGGCCGGCGGGGTGCTCGCGGCGCGCGGCTGGCTGCGCCGCGTCGTCGGGCTCATCGTCGTTGCCGTCGGCGGCGCCGTTGTCGCACTCGCCATCGCCTCCCGTGCAGACGTCGCGAACGCGATCACTCGTCAGGCGTTCGCGGTATCAGACGTGTCGGTCGGACGCTCCTTGAGCGGTTGGGGAATCCTCACACTGGTCGCGGGCGCGCTCGCCGCGTTGTGCGGTGGCGTCATCGTTGTCGTCGGTTCTCGATGGCCCGCGCTCGGGTCACGCTACGACGCACCGGCAGCGCGCCGCGCCGACCCGTTGGCAAGCGACTGGGAGGCGTTGGACCGCGGCGAGGATCCCACGGTCTGAATGCTTTTCCCGGCTGGTTAGGCTCTTCGCGTGTCCGTGCTCGACGAGATCATCGCTGGAGTACGCGAGGATCTCGCCGCTCGCGAGGAACGCGTCCCGCTCGATGCGGTGAAGCAGCGCGCCGGTCGCGCCGTACCTGCTCTCGACGCCGATGCTCGGCTGCGGCAGTCGGGCGTCTCGGTGATCGCGGAAGTGAAGCGCGCGAGCCCTTCGGCAGGTGCGCTGGCACCGATCAAGGATCCGGCCGCTCTTGCGGGTGACTACGAGCGCGGCGGCGCGCACATGATCTCCGTGCTCACCGAGCAACGTCGCTTCAACGGCAGTCTCGATGACCTCGTCGCTGTACGCGGCGCCGTTGACGTGCCGGTGCTGCGCAAGGACTTCATCGTCACGCCCTACCAGGTGTGGGAAGCGCGTGCGCACGGCGCCGACGTGGTGTTGCTCATCGTCGCGGCTCTCCCGCAGAACGTGCTCATGGGTTTGCTCGAGCGCACCGAGAGCCTGGGCATGGCCGCGCTCGTCGAAGTTCACGACGCCGAGGAAGCGCGACGCGCGGTCGACGCAGGCGCGCGCATCATCGGCGTCAACGCCCGCAACATGCGCACGCTGGATGTTGATCGCGAAACATTCGCGCGCATCGCGCCACTGCTGCCCGACTCGGTGGTGAAGGTCGCAGAGAGCGGTGTGCGCGGACCGCACGATCTGCTGGCATATGCAGCTGCCGGTGCCGATGCAGTCCTGGTCGGCGAGGGTCTCGTGAAGCAACACGATCCGCGTCAGGCCGTCGCCGACCTCGTCGCGGCCGGCGCGCATCCAGCTGCGCGCCACGTCACTGGGTCATGAGCGCTCGGTCATGACGTTGCCGGACGACGCCGGACGGTTCGGCCCTTACGGCGGCCGTTACGTCCCCGAGGCGTTGATCGCCGCGCTGGACGAGCTCACCGCTGCCTATACCAAGGCGATGGGAGACGACGAGTTCCAAGGCGAGTTCCACCGACTGCTGCGGGACTACGCCGGCCGGCCGTCGCTTCTGTATGACGCCACCCGATTCGGTGAAGCGATCGGCGCACGTGTGCTCTTCAAGCGCGAAGACCTCAACCACACCGGCGCGCACAAGATCAACAACGTGATCGGTCAGGCGCTGCTCACTCGCGAGATGGGCAAGTCGCGCGTCATCGCGGAGACAGGCGCGGGGCAGCACGGCGTTGCAACAGCGACAGCCGCTGCACTGTTCGGTCTCGAGTGCGTCGTCTACATGGGCGAGGTCGACACCGAACGTCAAGCACTCAACGTCGCACGTATGCGGCTGCTGGGTGCCGAAGTCGTGCCCGTGACCAGCGGATCGCGGACGCTGAAGGACGCGATGAACGAAGCCTTCCGCGACTGGGTGACCAACGTTGACTCCACGCATTACGTGATCGGATCTGTCGGCGGCCCGCATCCGTTTCCCGCGATGGTTCGCGACTTCGCCTCGGTCATCGGGACCGAGGCGCGCGCGCAGTGTCTCGAACTCCTTGGCCGGTTACCTGATGCCGTTCTTGCTTGTGTCGGCGGCGGGTCGAACGCGATGGGCATCTTCCACGCGTTCATCCCTGACGAGTCGGTGCGCCTGTTCGGCTTCGAGGCCGGTGGTGAAGGCGTCGACACGGGTCATCACGCCGCGACGTTGACCGGTGGCTCGCCGGGTGTGCTGCACGGCGCGTCGTCATACGTCTTGCAGGACGAGGACGGACAGACACTCGAGTCCCACTCGATCTCGGCCGGACTCGACTATCCCGGTGTCGGTCCCGAGCACGCCTACTTGCATGACACCGGCCGCGCGGCATATCGCCCGGTGACCGATGCCGAGGCGATGCAGGCGTTCGAGCTGCTGTGCCGGACCGAAGGCATCATTCCGGCGATCGAGACCGCGCACGCGCTGAGCGGGGCCGCCCAGGTCGCCAAGGAACTGGGTCCGGACTCAGTGCTGCTGATCAACCTCTCGGGCCGTGGTGACAAGGACGTGGCGACCGCGGCGCGCTGGTTCGGATTGCTCGACGACCATGTCGAGCGGTGACGTCTTCGCGCGCGCTCGGAGCGAGTCGCGCGCGGCACTGGTCGGCTACTTGCCCGCGGGCTTTCCGTCATACCAGGGCTGTATCGACGCTCTGAGCGCGATGGTTGACGCCGGCGTCGACCTGTTGGAGGTCGGGCTTCCCTACAGCGACCCGGTGATCGACGGCCCGACGATCCAAGCCGCGGCGGACGTCGCACTGCACAACGGCACGCGCACCAAGGATGTGCTGCGAACCGTCGAAGCGCTTGCCGGGCGTGGTGCGCGCGCAGTTGTCATGACGTACTGGAACCCGGTCCTGCGATACGGGCCCGACGCCTTCGCGCGTGATCTGCAGGCAGCCGGAGGGCTCGGTCTCATCACACCCGACCTCATCCCCGACGAGGGCGCTGAGTGGCTGGCCGCCGCGGAGGGTGCCGGACTCGACCGCATCTTCCTCGTCGCGCCGTCGTCGACTGACGCGCGCATCGCCAGCACGGTCGCGGCCTGTCGAGGCTGGGTTTATGCCGCCTCGACGATGGGTGTCACCGGCGCGCGCGCCCAGACGTCGAATGCCGCGCCGGGTCTGGTCGAACGGGTGCGCCAGGCGACCTCGCTCCCGGTTGGCGTAGGACTCGGTGTGTCCAACGGCGCTCAGGCCGCGGAGGTTGCGTCATATGCGGACGGAGTGATCGTCGGTTCGGCATTTGTCCGGCCGCTGCTCGACGCCGACTCGGCCTCGGACGGCGTCCGTGCCGTGAGCGAGCTCGCAGCAGACCTAGCCGCCGGCGTCCGCCGCGCGGCGAAGATCACGTAGTAGAGGGGTCCCGTAGCCTCGAGGCGTGCTGCCGGCGTCCATCCCCAGCCCGCCCGGCGCGGTTCTGCACCTCGGCCCGTTGCCGATCCGCGCCTATGCGCTCTGCATCATCGCCGGCATCGTCGTTGCCGTTGTCGTCGGCGACCGGCGGCTGCGCCGTAAGGGCGGTGCGCCGGGTGTGGTCGCGGACATCGCGACCTGGGCGGTTCCGTTCGGGCTCGTCGGTGCGCGGCTCTACCACGTCGCGACTGACCCCGAGCTCTACTGGGGCAAGCACGGTCAAGGCACGGTCGCGGCCTTCGAGATCTGGCACGGCGGCCTGGGCATCTGGGGTGCGATCGCGGGTGGCGCGGTCGGCGCCTACATCGGCGCTCGTCGGCACAACGTGCGGTTCAGCGACCTCGCCGACGCGCTGGCGCCCGGGCTTGCCTTCGCGCAAGCCATCGGCCGGTGGGGCAACTACTTCAACCAGGAGCTCTACGGGCGCCATACCGACCTGCCCTGGGCAGTGAAGATCGACGCCGCGCACAGCGTGACCGGCGTCGCCGCGACATACCAGCCCACGTTCCTCTATGAGTCGATCTGGGACGTCGGCGTCGCGCTGCTGGTGATCTGGGCCGACCGCCGCTGGCGCCTTGACCACGGTCGCGCGTTCGCCTTGTATGCCGCGGCCTATACGGCCGGTCGCTTCTGGATCGAGGCGTTACGGGTGGACGAGGCTCACCGGTTCTTCGGCCTGCGGCTCAACGACTGGACGAGCATCATCGTCTTCACGGTGGCCGTCATGTACCTGATCGTGCGCCGCCACCCGCCCGCGCCGGACGAGCCCGACCCCGAGATCGAGGAACGTACCCTGGCTGCATGAGCAGCGAGACTGTGGTCGAGCCTCGCAATGCCGAGGTGCACCACGGCCATCGCGACGTCGCGGGCGGCTGGCTGCGGCCCGCGGTCTTCGGGGCGATGGACGGCCTCGTGTCGAACGTGGCGCTCATCGCCGCCATCGCCGGGGCGGGAGCGTCGCGCCATGTTGTCCTGCTGGCCGGTCTCGCCGGGCTCCTCGCCGGCGCCTTCTCGATGGCTGTCGGCGAATGGACGTCCGTCCAGTCGCAGGCCGAGCTGGTGCACGCGGAGATCGCCAAGGAGCGACGCGAGCTCAAGCGGCGGCCGGCGGCGGAGCAGGCCGAGCTCGCGGCGCTGTTCCAAGCCCGGGGAGTCAGCCGGGAGCTGGCCGTGCAGGTCGCCCGGGAGCTGTCTCGTGACCCTGAGTCCCTGTGGCGCATCCACGTCCGGGAAGAGCTGGGCGTGGACCCCGACAACATGGCCTCGCCGTACGTCGCCGCGTTCTCGTCCCTTATGTCCTTCGCCGCGGGTGCCCTGATCCCGCTGCTGCCGTACATCGCCGGCGCCCACGTGTTCTGGCCGACGCTCATCGTGGCCGCCGTCGACCTCGTGGCGCTTGGCGCTGCGGTCGCCCGGTTCACTGACCGGCCGTGGTGGGTAGGCGCCACGCGGCAGCTCGCGCTGGGCGCCGCCGCGGCTGGCATCACCTATGGCGTCGGCAGCGCATTTGGCGTGGGGCTGAGCTGAGTAAGTAGTAGCCTTACAGCAGCAGGGCCGACGTCGTCCCGCTGCCCAGTACACCGGAAAATCCCAGCAGCGGATCACTCAGACGACGGGATCGAGGCCATGCGCGCACAGGGCTTGTACGACCCTGCCAACGAGCACGACGCCTGCGGTGTCGCTTTCGTCGCCGACATGCACGGGCGGCGCAGCCACGCCATCGTGCGCGACGCTCTGACCGCGCTGCACAACCTCGACCACCGCGGGGCGCAGGGCTCCGAGATCAACACCGGCGACGGCGCAGGCATGCTGCTGCAGGTCCCGGACGGGTTCCTGCGCGCGGTCGTCGACTTCGAGCTCCCTAAGGCCGGTTCGTACGCCGTCGGGATCGCGTTCCTGCCGGATGAGGACGACGAGGCCCGCGACGCCATCGCTGCCATCGGCCGGCTCGCCGAGGAAGAGGACCTCCGCGTCGTCGGGTGGCGCGACGTGCCGATCCAGCCGGCGCCGCTCGGGGCAACCGCGCTGTCGGTCATGCCGCGCTTCGCCCAGGTGTTCGTGTCCGGCACCCACGGCGAGGTGGGCCTCGGTCTGGAGCGCCGCGCGTTCTGCCTGCGCAAGCGCGTGGAGCGCGAGGTCGGGGTCTACTTCGCGTCGCTGTCGTGTCGCACCTTGGTCTACAAGGGGATGCTGACGACCGACCAGCTGCCGCAGTTCTTCCCCGACCTGCATGACGAGCGAGTCGAGTCGGCCATCGCGCTGGTCCACTCGCGGTTCTCGACCAACACGTTCCCGTCGTGGCCGCTGGCGCACCCCTACCGCTACATCGCGCACAACGGCGAGATCAACACCGTCAAGGGCAACCGCAACTGGATGCGCGCCCGTGAGGCGCTGCTGGCCAGCGACGTCATCCCCGGCGACCTCAAGCGGCTGTTCCCGATCGTCACCGCGGACGCCAGCGACTCGGCATCGTTCGACGAGGTGCTCGAGCTGCTGCATCTCGGCGGCCGGACGCTGCCGCACGCCGTGCTGATGATGATCCCGGAGGCGTGGGAGAACCACGCCGAGATGGACGAGGCGCGGCGGGCGTTCTACCAGTTCCATGCCTGCCTCATGGAGCCGTGGGACGGCCCGGCCTGCGTCACCTTCACCGACGGGACCGTCGTCGGCGCCGTACTCGACCGCAACGGGCTGCGGCCGTCGCGCTACTGGGTCACCGACGACGGACGCGTCGTCCTCGCGTCCGAGGTCGGCGTCCTCGACATCGCGCCCGAACGCATCGTCCGCAAGGGCCGCCTGCAGCCCGGCCGGATGTTCCTCGTCGACACGGCTGCGGGCCGCATCGTCGACGACGACGAGCTCAAGACAGAGCTTGCCGAAGAGCATCCGTATGGCGACTGGCTGCACGCCGGTCTCATGAGCCTCGAGACGCTGCCGGACCGCGAGCACATCACGCACTCGCATGAGTCCGTGCTGCGTCGCCAGCAGACGTTCGGCTACACCGAGGAAGAGCTGCGCATCCTCATCGCGCCGATGGCGCGTGCTGGGTTCGAGCCGATCGGCTCGATGGGCACCGACACGCCGGTCGCCGTGCTGTCGGATCGATCGCGGTTGCTGTTCGACTACTTCACCCAGCTGTTCGCTCAGGTCACCAACCCGCCGCTCGACGCGATCCGCGAAGAGCTCGTCACCTCGCTGTCGACGACGCTTGGGCCCGAGGGCAACCTGTTGGACCCGACACCGGCGTCGTGCCGGCAGATCACCCTGCCGTTCCCGGTCATCGACAACGACGAGCTCGCCAAGATCATCCACGTCAACGACGACGGTGACCTCCCTGGCTACGCCGCGACGGTCGTCAAGGGGCTCTACCGGGTGAGTGGTGGCGGCGAAGCGCTGCGCGCCGCGATCGAGAACATCCGCGCCGAGGTCAGCGCGGCGATCGACAAGGGCACGCGCATCATCGTCCTGTCCGACCGTGACAGTGACGCCGAGCTCGCACCGATCCCGTCGTTGCTTCTCACCTCTGCGGTGCACCACCACCTGATCCGCCAGAAGTCGCGCACGACGGTCGGCCTCATCGTCGAAAGCGGCGATGTGCGCGAGGTGCACCACGTCGCGTTGCTGATCGGCTTTGGCGCCGCTGCGGTCAATCCGTATCTCGCGATGGAGACGGTCGAAGACCTCGTTCGCGCGCGGGTGATCGACCTGCCGGCGGACAAGGCGATCCGCAACTACATCAAGGCGCTCGGCAAGGGCGTGCTGAAGGTCATGTCGAAGATGGGCGTGTCGACGGTGGCGTCATACACCGGTGCGCAGATCTTCGAGGCCATCGGCCTTGCGCAGGACCTCGTCGACGACTACTTCACCGGCACGACCTCGAGGCTCGGGGGAGTGGGGCTCGACGTCCTCGCTGCGGAGGTTGCGGCCCGACACCGGCACGCCTACCCACGGGTGCCGCACAAGCACCGGCGGCTCGACGTCGGTGGCGAATACCAGTGGCGCCGCGAGGGCGAGCTGCACTTGTTCAACCCGCAGACGGTGTTCAAGCTGCAGCATGCAACACGTGCTGGCCGGTACGACGTCTTCAAGCAATACAGCAGTGCGGTGGACGAGCAGTCCGAAAAGCTGATGACGCTGCGCGGCCTGTTCAAGCTGAAGCAGGGTGCCCGGCCGCCGGTGCCGATCGACCAGGTCGAGCCGCCGAGCGAGATCGTGAAGCGCTTCGCCACCGGCGCGATGTCCTACGGCTCGATCAGTGCAGAAGCACACGAGACGCTCGCCATCGCGATGAACCGCCTCGGCGGCAAGAGCAACACCGGTGAAGGCGGCGAAGACACCGACCGGTTGCACGACCCGGCGCGCCGCTCGGCGATCAAGCAGGTGGCGAGCGGGCGCTTCGGTGTCACGAGCGACTACCTCACCAACGCCGACGACCTGCAGATCAAGATGGCGCAAGGCGCGAAGCCTGGCGAGGGCGGTCAGCTGCCCGGGCACAAGGTCTATCCGTGGATCGCGAAGACGCGGCACTCGACGCCTGGCGTCGGCCTGATCTCACCGCCGCCGCACCACGACATCTACTCGATCGAGGACCTCAAGCAGCTCATCCACGACCTGAAGAACGCCAACCCGTCGGCGCGCGTGCACGTCAAGCTCGTCGCGGAGGTCGGTGTCGGCACGGTCGCGGCCGGCGTGAGCAAGGCACACGCCGACGTCGTCCTCATCTCCGGCCACGACGGCGGGACCGGCGCGTCACCGTTGACGTCGCTGAAGCACGCGGGTGCGCCGTGGGAGCTCGGGCTCGCCGAGACGCAGCAGACACTGCTGCTCAACGGGCTGCGTGACCGCATCGTGGTCCAGGTCGACGGGCAGATGAAGACCGGACGCGACGTCGTCATCGCTGCGTTGCTCGGTGCTGAGGAGTTCGGCTTCGCCACTGCTCCGCTCGTCGTCAGTGGCTGCATCATGATGCGCGTCTGTCATCTCGACACGTGTCCGGTCGGTGTGGCGACGCAGAACCCGGAGCTGCGCAAGCGGTTCACCGGCAAGCCGGAGTTCGTCGTCAACTTCTTCGAGTTCATCGCGGAAGAGGTGCGCGAGCATCTGGCGGCACTCGGCTTCCGCTCGATCGCCGAAGCCGTCGGCCACGCGGAGCTTCTCGACACCGCCCAAGCCGTGGAGCACTGGAAGGCGAGCGGTCTCGACCTCGCGCCGATCCTGCATGTGCCGTCGGTCGACGGGCCGCGCCATTGCACGACGTCGCAGGACCACGGTCTCGACCGAGCGCTCGACAATACGCTGATTCAGTTGAGCGAGGGTTCGCTGTCGAGCATGGCACCGGTCACGCTCGAGCTGCCGATCCGCAACGTCAACCGCACCGTCGGCACGATGCTGGGTCACGAGGTCACGAAGCGATGGGGCGAAGAAGGTCTGCCCGACAACTCCATCGACGTGACTTTCGCCGGCTCGGCGGGTCAGTCGTTCGGTGCGTTCGTCCCGCGCGGCATCACGTTGCGCCTTGTCGGTGACGCGAACGACTATCTCGGCAAGGGACTGTCCGGCGGCCGGATCGTCGTACGCCCTGCGCCCGACGCGCCGTTCCGCGCCGAGGACAACATCATCGCGGGCAACGTCATCCTGTACGGCGCCACCGACGGCGAGGCATTCATCCGCGGTGTTGTCGGCGAGCGGTTCTGCGTCCGCAACTCCGGGGCGACTGCAGTGGTCGAAGGTGTCGGCGACCATGCCTGCGAATACATGACGGGTGGCCGCGTCGTCATCATCGGACCGACCGGACGCAACGTGGCCGCGGGCATGAGCGGCGGCGTCGCCTTCGTCCTCGACCTGGCCGAGCAGCGACTCAACCGCGAGATGGTCGATCTCGACCCGCTCGACGATGACGACGTGGACTTCCTGCGCGACGTTCTCACCCGGCATGCCGCTGAGACGGCCTCAGCAGTGGCGACGACGTTGCTCGCCGACTGGGAAAAGACGATCGAGAGGTTCAGCAAGATCATGCCGCGCGACTACAAGCGCGTTCTTGAAGCCGCACGTGCCGCGGAGGCCGACGGCAGCAACGTCGACGAGGCGATCATGGCGGCCGCTCATGGCTGATCCTCGCGGGTTCTTGACGACGCCGCGCGAGACACCGACGCGGCGGCCGGTCGACGTGCGCATCCGTGACTGGAAAGAGGTCTACGAGGACTTCTCGCACGATGCGTTGCAGAAGCAGGCCGGCCGCTGCATGGACTGCGGCATCCCGTTCTGCCACCAGGGCTGCCCGCTGGGCAACCTGATCCCGGAGTGGAACGACCTCGTCTGGCGGCAGGACTGGCGCGAGGCCATCGAGCGGCTGCACGCGACGAACAACTTCCCGGAGTTCACCGGCCGGCTGTGCCCCGCGCCGTGTGAGTCGGCGTGCGTGCTCGGCATCAACCAGGACCCGGTCACCATCAAGCAGGTCGAGGTCGAGATCGTCGACCGTGCGTGGGACGAGGGCTGGATCACGCCGCAGGTGCCGGAGCGACTCTCCGGCAAGACCGTCGCGGTCGTCGGCTCCGGCCCGGCCGGGCTCGCAGCCGCGCAGCAGCTGACGCGCGCTGGTCACACCGTCGTGGTGTTCGAGCGGGCCGATCGGATCGGTGGGTTGCTGCGTTACGGCATCCCCGAGTTCAAGATGGAGAAGCGTCACCTCGAGCTGCGGTTGCAGCAGATGCGCGAAGAGGGAACGCGCTTCCGCCCCGGCGTCAACGTGGGGACTGACATCACCGCGGGGGAGCTGCGCAAGCGGTATGACGCGGTCGTGCTCGCCGGTGGGGCGACCGCATCGCGCGATCTGCCGGTGCCCGGCCGCGAGCTCGACGGCGTGCATTTCGCGATGGAATACCTGCCTTGGTCCAACAAGCTGCAGGAAGGCGACGACGTCGCGGGGGAGGACGGTCAGCCTCCGATCACGGCGAAGGGCAAGGACGTCGTCATCATCGGCGGCGGCGACACCGGCGCAGACTGCCTGGGGACCGCGACGCGTCAGGGTGCGCGATCGATCACGCAGCTCGAGATCCTGCCGCGGCCGCCGCAGGCGCGAAGTGACGCGATGCCGTGGCCGACATACCCGATGATCTTCCGCATCTCGAGTGCGCACGAAGAGGGCGGCGATCGCGTCTACGCGGTCGGGACACAGCGCTTCATTGATGACGGCGAGGGCAACGTTGCCGGGCTGGTGCTCACCGAGGTCGACGCCAAGTTCCAGCCGATCGAGGACACCGAGCGGGAGATCCCGGCACAGCTCGTGCTGCTGGCGATGGGCTTCGTCGGACCCGAGCGTGGCCCGTTGCTCGAGGGTCTCGGTGTCGACTACGACGAGCGTGGCAACGTGAAGCGCGACGGGGACTGGGGGACCACGGTGCCCGGGGTCTACGCCTGCGGCGACATGGGTCGCGGCCAGTCGCTGATCGTGTGGGCCATTGCCGAAGGCCGCGCCTGCGCAGCTGCTGTCGACCGACAGCTGCTGGGCGACTCACAGCTGCCCAGCCCGATCCTCCCCACCGACCGGCCCATCGGTTAAAGCCCGCCGCTATCCGAAGTGGGGCGTCCACCGACGTTGCGGGACTAGTCCGCCCGTGTCATGACGCGATCGTCGCGTCGTGCGCACTCTTGATCTTGTGAAGCGCCGGCAACGGTGCCGGCTCAGGATCTTGGGGGGCGCACATGAGTGAGCGAACCTGGGAGAGGTACGGCGCTGCCACCGGCATCGCGTTCGGCATCTTGCTGCTGGTCGCGGTGTTCATGGTGCCGAGCCCGCCGCACATTGACGCGAGTCCGGACAAGATTGCCGCGTTCTACAGCGCACACCGGCACGCAGTCCTTGCTTCGAACGTAGTGGGTACATTCGCCGGGATCGCCGCGATCCTGTTCATCTGCCATCTGCGACACGTCATCGACCCGGTCGAACGCGGCATCGAGGGACTGAGCACGGTGGTCTTCGGACTCGGTCTTGGCGCGGTGGCGTTCAGCGCGTTGTCGGGGATGGTGCGCGCGCTCTACGACATCAGCTTCATCGGCAACGGCGTGACATTCATGTTCGTCGCCGGGTGGCTCGGTGCGGTCGCGCTCGGCATGGTCCGCGGTGAAGTGGCAACACCGGCGCTCGGATGGTTCGCTGCCGCCGTCGGCATCGTGTGCCTGGCGTACGGCATCGGCCAGAGCGTCGTCGGCAACTACACGAGCGGCTGGGCAACCATCGGCTTTGTGGCATTCATCGGGCTTGCGGCGTGGGACATCGTCGCGGGGGCGTCGATGATGCGGCGACCAGCCGTAGAGGCGATGGCCACACATCACTCGCTGATCGCGTCGACAACCTAACCGGAAGGCGTGTTTGTCGCTGGCCCGGTTTTCCCCTGCGGGTCAGCGGCAACGCTTCCGGTATGACGAAAGAGCTGAACGGCAAGACCATTGCGTTCCTCGTAGCAACCGAAGGCATCGAACAGGTCGAGCTGACCGAGCCGTGGAAGGCCGTCGAAGAAGCCGGCGGTACGCCGCGCCTCGTCGCGCCCGAGTCCGGCAAGGTGCAGGCGTTCAACCACCTTGACAAGGCAGACCAGTTCGACGTCGACGAAACGGTCGACAAGGCGTCGGTGTCGTCGTACGACGCGTTAGTGCTGCCGGGCGGTGTCGCGAACCCCGACCAGCTGCGGACGAACGACAAGGCGGTCGCGTTCGCGCGCGGCTTCGCTGAAGCCGGCAAGCCGATCGCCGTCATCTGCCACGGACCGTGGACGCTGGTCGAGGCCGACTGCGTGCGCGGCCGGACCCTGACGAGCTGGCCGTCGGTGCAGACCGACATCCGCAACGCTGGTGGCACGTGGGTCGACGAGGAAGTACACGTCGACGACAACGGCCCGGGCGTCATCATCTCCAGCCGCAAGCCCGACGACTTGAAGGCCTTCTGCCACGAGCTCGTCGACCGCTTCGCTGCCGTCTAAGACTTCGGCCCGATCTTGGCGAGAACTGTAAGCCGCGCAGCTCGCCATAGCGTTCTGTTGCGCTTACACCCCGCGCGTTTGTGCCCCGGGTCGGATTCGAACCGACACTGGATGGTGTTTGAGACCATTGCCTCGACCTGTTGGGCTACCGGGGCTCAACGATGGAGTCTACGGAGGATCGCTAGGCTTCTGCGGCGTGGCGGCGCAACGACGCGTCCTCATTGCTGAGGACGAGGCACTCATCCGCCTCGACCTCAAGGAGATGCTCGAGGAAGAGGGGTACGACGTCGTCGGCGAGGCCGGCGATGGCGAGCAGGCCGTGAAGCTTGCCGAGGAGCTCAAACCCGACCTCGTCATCCTCGACGTCAAGATGCCGGTGCTCGACGGCATCTCCGCTGCTGAGCAGATCGTCGGCAAGCGGATTGCCCCCGTCGTCATGTTGACCGCGTTCTCCCAGCGCGAGCTGGTCGAGCGCGCGGTCGATGCGGGTGCCATGGCCTACCTCGTGAAGCCGTTCGCCAAGAGCGACCTCCTCCCGACCATCGAGGTCGCGGTCAGCCGGCACGCGCAACTTGCCGCTCTGGAGAAGGAAGTCACCGACCTCCAGGAGCGGCTGGAGACCCGCAAGATCGTCGACCGGGCCAAGGGTCGCCTCCAGAGCGACCACGGCATGTCGGAGCCCGATGCTTTCCGATGGATCCAGAAGACCTCCATGGACCGGCGGACATCCATGCGGGCCGTAGCCGAAGGAGTCGTCGCAGGTACGGACCTGCCCACGACCTGAGGGCTTTGCCCCAAGTTGTGGATCACGACACGGCAACTTCGGGCCCCTTCGCCATACGAAACGCGCTAGGTTGCCCCCTGCCCGTTACGTAGTACGTAGATCGCTTCGCTGCTCGGCCACAGGTCGACGGTGGGAGCAGAGAGGACATCGCGTGGACACGAAGTATCTCGTCCGTGCCGCGATCCCCATCGCTGTTGGAGCCATCGTCATGAGTGGCTGCGGCGGAAGCAGCAGTGGCGGCGGCAGCAGCAGCGGCGGCGGTGGCAAGAGCTACTCGATCGGCTTCCAGGGTCCGCTCTCCGGCGGCGTGGCCGACCTGGGTATCAATGAGCGCAACGCCGTGCAGCTGGCGATCGAGCAAGCCAACGCGGCGAAGACCCTGCCTTACACGATCGGTTTCCAGCAGGCAGATGACCAGGGTGGTGCCGACGGCAGCCCGCCGGCCGCTCGCAAGCTGACCGGTGACTCCAGTGTCATCGCGGTCGTTGGTCCGTCCTTCTCCGGTGCGAGCAACGCCGCCGGCAAGATCTACGCCGACGCCGACCTGCTGATGGCCACGCCATCGGCGACTCTTCCGGACCTCGTCGACCACGGCTTCACGACCTTCTACCGCGGCATCGCCGACGACAACTCGCAGGGCCCGCCGGACGCCGACTACCTGGTCAAGGTCGCCAAGAAGACGAAGATCTTCCTCATCGACGACACCACTGACTACGGCAAGGGTCTCTCGGCCGGTTTCAAGGGCGAGGTCAGCAAGGCCGGCGGCTCGATCGTCGGTTCTGACTCGGCGCCGCAGACCTCCGGCTGTGTCGCGGGCGCAACTGGCAGCCCGTCGCAGTACCCATCCGAGGCGAGCAAGGTCAAGAACTCCGGTGCCGACGCCGTGTTCTACGCCGGCTATGACTGTGACTTCGCGCTGCTGACGAAGGCCCTGCGCAACGCGGGCTTCACCGGTCAGCTGATGTCGGGTGACGGTTCCAAGTCCGACACCTACCTCAAGAACGGCAAGCCGGCCAACGAGGGTGCACTGTTGTCCTGCCAGTGCAGTGACATCGCGTCGAACCCGAAGGGCACCGACTTCGTCAACGCCTACACCGCCAAGTTCGGTGTCGCGCCGGGCACCTACTCGGCCGAGGCGTACGACGTCACCAACGCCATCATCTCCGTGCTCAAGAGCCTGGGTGCGAGCCCGACTCGCGACGCGGTGGTCAAGGGTTACGCGGCCGTCGACTATCAGGGTCTGACCAAGGAGATCAAGTTCGGTTCGGACCACAACCTGACGACGCAGACCGCTTATCTGTACCAAGTGAAGAACGGCAAGTTCGACTACCTCGGCGATCTTCCGACACTCACGAAGTGACCTGAAAGGAGTGGGGCGGCCGGGATCTCTTCCCGGTCGCCCCACCTCATTAGTCGGGGGTAGCTGGCTGATATGTGCTTCACGAGCAACTTTTGGTCGCTGACCATCGACGGCCTCAACAACGGCTTTCTCTACGCGCTCATCGCTCTCGGCTACACCCTGGTGTACGGCGTGCTGCAGCTCATCAACTTCGCGCACAGCGAGGTCTTCATGAGCGGCGGATTCGCCGGCCTGTTCCTCACCCAGTGGTGGCTTGGCGCGAACGGTTCGGCCCACGGGGCTGAGTCCGTCTTCGTGGTCGTCGCCGGCGTCATCATCGGCGGACTTGCCGGCGGAAGCGTGGCGTTCCTGCTGGAACGCGTCGCCTACCGGCCGCTACGAAGACGCAATGCGCCACGTCTTGCCTTTCTCATCACGGCAATTGGCGCGTCATACTTTCTGTTCAGCCTCGCCGGGCACCTGTTCGGACGCGACTCGCAGAGCGTTCCGCAGCTCTACGACAACAAGCAGGTGTTCACCGTCTTCGGTGCCGGCGTGCACGTGTATGACCTCGTCGTCGCGGTCAGCGCCATCCTGATGATGCTGCTGCTCGACCGGGTCGTCGCACACTCCCGACTCGGCCAGGGCATCCGCGCCGTCGCGCAGGATGCTGAGACCGCGAGCCTGCTCGGCGTTAACATCGACCGCGTCATCTCCCAGACCTTCATCATCGGCGGTCTGCTCGGCGGCGCAGCCGGATTCCTCTTCGGTATCGGCAACAGCGTCAGCTACACGATGGGCTTCGTCCCGGGCCTGAAGGCGTTCACCGCCGCGGTTCTCGGCGGCATCGGCAACATCCGCGGCGCCATGCTCGGCGGCATCGTGCTGGGGCTGGTCGAAAACTGGGGCGTCACGTGCGTGCGTAACTCCTGGCGCGATGTCATCGCCTTCGGCATCCTGGTCTTGATTCTCATGTTCCGGCCAACTGGTCTGCTCGGCGAACGGCTGGGGCGGTCCGCGTGACTGCCACCAGCGATATCAGCCGCCCTATCGGCCTGAGCCGCACCCGGCAGCTGCTGACACATCCAACCGTGCGCAGCTTCACGACATTTGTCGCGTTGGGTGTGGTGGCGGCAATTGTCACCGGCCCGCAGGGACGCACCGGCGACCCCACCTATTCGATTTCGAAAGCACTGCAGCCGGGCCACCTCTTCCTCTGGATCGGCATCGCGTTGGCGTTCTGGCTGGTCTTGGTGGCGTGGCTCGCAGTGCGAGGACAGGTGCGTGCAGTCGTCGCGGGTCCGCGGCAGCAGGTGCGCACCGTCTGGGGCATCAGCTACGTCCGCTGGGTCTTCTACATCGTGCTGATCGTGCTGGCCGTGTTGATTCCCCGCGAGTTCTTCGGCGAATACTGGCAGGAGGTGACCGTCACTTCCATTGGCATCTACGCGCTGCTCGCCATCGGTCTCAACGTTGTTGTCGGCTTCGCCGGCCTGCTCGACCTCGGTTACATCGCGTTCTACGCCATCGGGGCATATGCGACGGCCTACTTCACCGGCACCCTGCCGGTGCAGCCGCCGTTCACGATCAACCCGTTCTTCGCGCTTCCGATCGCCGTGGTCGCCTGCATGATCGCCGGCTTCATCCTCGGCGCGCCAACGCTGCGGTTGCGCGGTGACTACCTGGCGATCGTGACCCTTGGCTTCGGCGAGCTCATCACGATCCTGGCCATCAACCTCGACAGCATCACCAACGGCTCCCGTGGTGCCTTCGGCATTCCTGCGTTCACCATCCACTTGGGGCCGATCCACTACGAGTGGGGTCTCGACATCCTGCCGTACTACTACCTCTTGCTGATCTTCATCGTCCTCATCTATTGGCTCTTCCATCGGCTGGAGAACTCCCGCGTGGGTCGGGCATGGACCGCCGTTCGCGAGGACGAGGTCGCGGCCCAGGCCTGCGGCATCCCGCCGGTGAAATACAAGCTGTTGGCGTTCGCGATCGGCGCGTCGACCTCAGGCTTCGCCGGCGTTCTCTATGCGAGCAAGAACAGCTTCATCAACCCGAGCATCTTCACCGTGAACCGGTCGATCCTCGTGCTCGTGCTGGTCATCTTCGGGGGGATGGGATCGCTGGCTGGCTCGATCGTCGGCGCGATCGTGGTCCAAGGCTTCTTCGCGCTTGTGCTCAAGAACAACTGGTTTGATCCCGCCGACATCTACATGTATGTCGGAGCGGTGCTCATCGGCATGATGATCTTCCGGCCGCAGGGAATCATTCCCTCGAAGCGCCGAGCGAGGGAGATCGGACTCGCCGAGCGCGGACTGGGCAGCGCCGACGCTCTCGCTGCGCCGGCCGGGAGTCCGACATCATGACCGCCGACAACGCGGGTGCCCGGGTCCTCGTCGACGTCGACAACATCACCCTTCGCTTCGGAGGTGTGACCAGCCTCGATGGCGTCTCGCTGCGCCAGCACGAGCACGAGATCCTTTCGGTCATCGGTCCCAACGGCGCGGGCAAGACGTCGCTGTTCAACTGCCTGACCGGCGTCTACGTGCCGCAGGAGGGATCGATCACCTTCACGGCCGCGGATGGTGTTGCGCACCCGCTGGTCGAGATGAAGCCGCACAACGTCACCCTCCTCGGCATCGCCCGCACGTTCCAGAACATCCGCTTGTTCAACGCGCTCACCGCGTTCGAGAACGTCAAGATCGGCGTCGAGGCACACCAGCGGACGGGTCCGGTGGGTGCCATGCTGCACTTGCCGCGCATGCGACGGGAGGAGCGCGACGGCGACGAACGGACCTTCGAACTTCTCGACTTCGTCGGCTTGCGTGCGCGAGCGAACGAGCTGTCCGCTTCTTTGCCGTATGGCGCTCAGCGGCGGTTAGAGATCGCGCGCGCGCTTGGCACCTCGCCGAAACTGCTTCTCCTCGACGAGCCGGCTGCGGGAACCAACCCGGCAGAGAAGCGTGATCTCGAGCAGCTCATTCGTCGTATCAATGACGAGATGGGTGTGACGGTTCTGCTCATCGAGCACGACATGCGTCTTGTCATGTCGGTCACGCACCGCGTCGTCGTACTCAACTTCGGTCGCGTCATCGCGGAGGGCGTGCCCGCCGACGTCCAGCGCAACCCGGCAGTTGTCGAGGCTTACCTCGGTGCGCCGGGAGAAGGAGACAGCGATGCTGCTGCAGGTTGACGGCATCCGGGTCGCCTACGGCGGCATCGAAGCCCTTCGTGGTGTCAGCTTTGACGTCGACGAAGGCGAGATCGTCACGCTGCTCGGAGCCAACGGCGCCGGCAAGACGACAACACTGCGCACGGTCTCCGGTTTGCTGCGACCGAGAGCCGGGACGATCACCTTCGACGGGCAGCGCGTCGACACCGTCCCGCCGCACCAGATGGTCAAGCTCGGCATCGGCCATGTTCCCGAAGGTCGGCGGATCTTTCCGCGCATGTCGGTGCGCGAGAACCTGACGATGGGCGCCTATCACCGCCGCGTAGACACCAACGCCGACATGGATCGCGTCTTCGAGTTGTTCCCCGTCTTGCGGGAGCGCCAGAGCCAGGACGGCGGAACGCTGTCAGGCGGTGAGCAGCAGATGCTCGCCATCGGTCGTGCGCTGATGGGCCGGCCGCGGTTACTGCTGCTCGACGAGCCGTCGATGGGGCTCGCGCCGATGATCGTGGCGCGCATCTTCGAGATCATCCGGGAGATCAACCAGCAGGGCACCACGGTCTTCCTGGTCGAGCAGAACGCGGCGCAAGCTCTGCGACTTGCGAATCGCGGCTACGTCCTCGAGACGGGCGAGATCGTGATGAGCGACCAGGCCGAGGCCCTGCTCACGAACACCCGGATCCGCGAGGCCTATCTGGGCGAGGGTGCAGCCTGATCCTCGGGCGTTTAGAGGCTCGGCGGCGGTTGGGTCCGTCCACACCTTCCCCGTGCGTGGACGTTGTCTACTAGGCGCCGAGCCCGGGATCTGACGCTAGGCCTGTTGCGGTTAGTTGGTCAACGCACCATTTCGCCGGATTCTCAGGGGTGAACCTGCGGCCCTGCTGGGACAGCGCGGGGGTCGACGGTGCATCATCACAAAGCCGCGGCGACACCGGAGAACCGGTCCCCAGCAACGCCACGGTGCTGAGGAGCGCCCTGTGCCCCGTACGCCGGTTCGTGCCCGCGCAGCAACCGTGGCCGACGTCCCGTTACTCGTGGGACTGTGGAGAGAGCTGAGACAGGTGGGGGCGCGAGCCGAGCGCGCTGTCAATCCGCTGTCCATCCCGGACATCGGTGTGTGCCTTGCCGAGGCCATCGAGAGCGCTGACTGCCGGGTCGTCCTGGCTCACGACGGCGACGAGCCAGCAGGTATGGCGGTCCTTCGAGACGTCCGCCCCGACCCGTTGTCGAGCCAGCGGCTGGTGCAGGTCAGCCATGTCGTCGTGGCGCCCGGCAAGCGCCGGCGGGGGGTCGGACACGCCCTGCTCGCCGCGGCGGCGGACTTCGCCGACGAACGCCAGATCGAGCACCTGGTCGCCGGGGTCTATCCCTCGTTGCGGGATGCCAGCCGGTTCTATGCCCGGCTCGGCTTCGCACCGATGCTGGTCCAGCGGGTGGCACCCGTCCCCGTGTTGCGCCGACGCCTGGGCAACGGGTTCGCGCCCGCGTTCGGCGTGCTCCGCCGGCCGGTACCTGCGCAGAGACCTCGCGCGAGGCTGGGCGAACGCGCCGAATAACTGTCCCGGGGCACTCCTAGTATCGGCTCGTGCCTTCGTCTGCCAGTTCTGACAAGGGGCGGTTGCTGCTGCTCGACGGGCACTCGCTGGCCTATCGCGCGTTCTTCGCGCTGCCCGTCGAAAACTTCGCGACCACGACCGGACAGCCGACCAATGCGGTCTACGGCTTCACATCGATGCTCATCAACGTCCTGCGCGACGAAGAGCCCACGCACGTCGCGGTCGCCTTCGACGTCGGTCGCCAGACTTTTCGTTCTGAGATGTACGCCGAATACAAGGCCGGCAGATCGGAAACACCGACCGACTTCCGCGGGCAAGTGAGCCTGATCAAGGAAGTGCTCGAGGCGCTCGCTATCCCGACGGTCGAAGCCGAAGGCTTCGAGGCCGACGATGTCATCGCCACCTTGGCCACGCAGGCCGAGCAGGACGAGATGGACGTCCTGATCGTCACCGGCGATCGCGACGTGCTGCAGCTCGTCAACGACAGGATCAAGGTGCTGATGACGCGGCGCGGCATCAGCGACATGAGCCGGTTCGACCCCGCCGCGGTCGAGGAGAAATACCAGCTCACGCCGACGCAATATCCCGACTTCGCCGCGGTTCGTGGCGACCCGTCCGACAACCTGCCCTCCATTCCCGGTGTCGGCGAAAAGACTGCCGCCAAGTGGATCCGCGAGTTCGGCTCGCTCAACGCGCTCGTCGACCGGGTCGACGAGGTCAAAGGCAAAGCCGGCGACGCGCTACGCGAGCACTTGTCCTCGGTCATCCGCAACCGGCAGCTCACCGAGCTGCGTCGCGACGTACCTCTCACTGTCGGGCCACACGACCTCCACCTCGGTCAGTGGGATCGCGAAGAGGTGCACAAGCTGTTCGACACGCTTCAGTTCCGCGTATTGCGCGAGCGGCTCTACCAGACGCTGCACGCGGTCGAGCCCGAAGCGGATGAAGGCTTCACCGTCGACGGTCAGGTGCTCGCCCCCGGCGATGTCACCGGATGGCTGGAGGAGCACGCGTCGGCCGGCGCCCGTGTCGGAGTCTCCCTCGCCGGGACCTGGGGCCGGGGGACCGGCGTAGTCAACGGGATCGCGCTCGCCGCCGCTGACGGCACAGCGGCATACGTCGACCCCGAACAGCTGACGGACGAGGACGACAAGTCACTCGCCGGTTGGCTAGCGGACCCGACGCAGCCGAAAGCGCTCCACGACGTGAAAGGCCCGATGCTGGCGTTCGCCGAGCATGGTTGGGCACTCGAGGGCGTGACCAACGACACCGCGCTCGCGGCCTACCTCGCTTTGCCCGGGCAGCGCTCGTTCGACCTCGCCGACCTCGCCCTGCGCTACTTGCGGCGCGAGCTGCGCGCCGAAAGCGGCGCGGCGGCCGACGGGCAGCTGTCGCTCGACGGGTCGGCAGAGGACGATCTCGCGCAAGTCGAGATGGTGCGGGCGCGTGCCGTCGTCGACCTCGCCGACGCGCTCGAAGCTGATCTGGAGCGGCGTGGCGGGTCGAGCTTGTTGCGCGACGTCGAGCTGCCGCTGACGGCGTTGCTGGCCGAGATGGAACGCACCGGCATCGCCGCCGACGTCGAATGGCTCGCCGAGCTCGAAGCGCGATTCGCCGGCGAGGTGAAGCGAGTCTCCGACGAGGCGTACTCCTGTGTCGGACGCGAGTTCAACCTCGGTTCACCGAAGCAGCTGCAGCAGATCCTGTTCGACGAGCTGAAGCTGCCGAAGACCAAGAAGATCAAAACCGGCTACACCACTGACGCAGATGCACTCACTTGGCTCTCGGCCCAGACCGACCATCCGCTGATCGGGCATCTGTTGCGGCACCGGGACGTGTCGCGGCTGAAGACGGTTGTCGACTCGCTGATCCCGATGGTCGACGACAGCGGACGCATCCACACGACCTTCAACCAGCTCGTTGCGGCAACCGGCCGGCTGTCGAGCCAGGACCCCAATCTGCAGAACATCCCGATTCGCACGGAAGAGGGTCGCGAGATCCGCAAGGCGTTCATTGTCGGCTCGGGGTTCGAGTCGCTGATGACCGTCGACTACTCGCAGATCGAGATGCGCATCATGGCGCACTTGTCCGGCGACCGAGCGCTCATCGACGCGTTCACGTCGGGGGAGGACCTGCACACGTTCGTCGCGTCGAAGGCGTTCGGCGTTCCCATCGGCGAGGTCGAACCCGAGATGCGCCGGCGCATCAAGGCGATGTCCTACGGGCTCGCCTATGGCCTGTCGGCCTTCGGGCTCTCGCAGCAGCTCGGCATCACGCCCGAGGAAGCGCGCGAGCAGATGGACACCTACTTCGACCGCTTCGGTGGCGTGCGCGACTACCTGACCGGCGTGGTCGCTCAGGCCCGCCTGGACGGCTACACCGAGACGATCCTCGGCCGCCGCCGCTACCTGCCCGACCTCACCAGCGACAACGGGCAGCGTCGGCAGATGGCGGAGCGAATGGCGCTCAACGCACCAATTCAAGGCAGTGCCGCGGACATCATCAAGGTGGCGATGCTCGGCGTGCATCGCGCCCTTCGCAATGCCGGGCTTCGCTCGCGGTTGCTGCTGCAAGTGCACGACGAGCTGGTCCTCGAGATCGCCGCCGGCGAGGCGGACCAGGTCGAACAGATCGTGCGGCACGAAATGGGTACGGCCTACTCCCTCGACGTCCCTCTCGACGTCTCTGTCGGAGTCGGCCACAGTTGGGCTGATGCCGCGCATTAGCGAATGGTTCGACGGCATGAAGCCGTTCGTGATCTGTGCTGCCGTCCTGGTCCTCTTCGGCTTCTTCGCATTCCTGCTCGAGCTGCAGTCGGCGTCGTTCGTCCAGTGGGACGGCATCAAGGTCCACGGCGACACCTACGGCGGAGTCACGACGTACCACTACAAGGGCCAGTCCTACTCGATCGACAACACCAAGGTGAGCGCGAGCGACCTGCGCCACATCCCGACGACGGTCTGGCTGTCGCGCTCTGATCCAACAGATCCGGAACAGGCCTTCATCGAGAGCGCATGGGACCGGTGGACCGACTTCGTCTTCCTCACCGGCTGGTTCTTCGTTGCGTTCCTCTTCCTCGCGTTCGGCTTCATCCGGATGATGCTGCGGCGGCGACGGCGTGAAGTGACGATGCTTCAGGAGCAGTTCGGCACCGGGCTGGACCCCGAGGTCATCGAGCGCATCCTGGCCGAACGGCGCCGGCCACCACCGGCTATCGACATCGACGACGGCTGATCAGTCCAGCCGGCACACGAAGATGACCGTCCCCGGCATCAGCCGCCCACGCAGCGGGCTCCATTGCGCCCATGCCTCCTCATGTCCGTCCGGCCACTCTGGCTCCACGATGTCGACGAGCGTCAGGCCGGCCGCGACGATCTCCCGGACGCGGTCGCCGATGGTGCGGTGGTGCTCGACGTATGTCGCCCGCCCGTCGTCGTCCTGCTCGACGTAGGCCCGCCGGTCGAAGTACGACGACTCGACGACCAGGCCGTTCGGCCCGGGATCGTCGCGGAAGCACCAGCGGATCGGGTGGGTCGTCGAGAACACCCATCGCCCACCCGGCCGCAGCACCCGAGCCACCTCGGACATGACCGCTGCCGAGTCGGAGACGAACGGCACGGCGCCATACGCCGAACAGGCCAGGTCGAAGCTTTCATCCCGAAACGGCAGGCGCTCGGCATCCGCCTGGGCCAGCGGCACCTTGATCCCGGTGGACCTGCCCATCCGCAGCGCCTCGAGCAGCTGGCCATGCGACAGGTCGAACGCCACGGGTCGGGAACCCTGACGGGCGAGCCACCTGCTGCACTGTGCTCCGCCACAGCCGACTTCGAGGACATCCCGGCCGCTGACGTCGCCGAGCAGGCGCGCCGTACTCTCCCGAAGCCCCTCCGGACCCCAGCAGAAGTCGGCATCGCCGAGGAACTGACCGTGTTCGACCTGGTAATCCGCGGCATATCCGTCCCACCACGCTCGGGAGGCTTGGACGGACTCCGCAACCCCTGCTGCCCGTCGTTCGACCGGTTCGTTGACCGTGATCGCCTCCTTTCCTAGACTCGTCCGAAGCGCTGTGGGTCTGCCATGCCTCGGACTGGAGCAGGCTTGCGCTCGTAGGTAGTCGGGTCCTGTCTCACAGGAAATTAATAGAGACCAATTCTCGGCCACTGACGAAGGCCCTCGCGCGTCCGTACGACACCTGTCCGCATCGAGAAGAGTCCCGACTACATGACGAGCACGACAACCGCAGTCGCCGATCCCGCCCCCGCCCGTAAGGGCCCCGCCCAGGTCGCCGTCAACGACATCGGCACCGCCGACGACTTCATGGCCGCGATCGAAGGCACCATCAAGGAGTTCAACGACGGCGACATCGTCGAGGGCGTGATCGTCCGCGTTGATCGCGACGAGGTCCTGCTCGACATCGGGTACAAGACCGAAGGCGTCATCCCCAGCCGCGAGCTCTCCATCAAGCACGACGTCGACCCCAACGAGGTCGTCAAGGTCGGCGACGATGTCGAGGCCCTGGTTCTCCAGAAGGAGGACAAGGAAGGCCGGCTGATCCTGTCCAAGAAGCGCGCGCAGTACGAGCGCGCCTGGGGCACGATCGAGAAGATCAAGGACGAGGACGGCATCGTCGAGGGCACGGTCATCGAGGTCGTCAAGGGTGGCCTCATCCTCGACATCGGGCTCCGCGGCTTTCTCCCGGCATCGCTGGTCGAGATGCGACGCGTGCGCGATCTGCAGCCGTTCGTCGGCAAGAAGCTCGAGGCCAAGATCATCGAGCTCGACAAGAACCGCAACAACGTCGTCCTGTCCCGCCGCGCATGGCTCGAGCAGACGCAGAGCGAGGTCCGGCAGAACTTCCTCACCCAGCTCCAGAAGGGTCAGGTTCGCAAGGGCGTCGTCTCCTCGATCGTCAACTTCGGTGCGTTCGTCGACCTCGGCGGCGTCGACGGTCTCGTCCACGTCTCCGAGCTCTCCTGGAAGCACATCGATCACCCGAGTGAGGTCGTCGAGGTCGGTCAGGAAGTCACCGTCGAGGTGCTCGACGTCGACATGGACCGCGAGCGCGTCTCCCTGTCGCTGAAGGCGACGCAGGAAGACCCGTGGCAGGCGTTCGCCCGCACCCACGCGATCGGACAGGTCGTCCCGGGCCGCGTGACCAAGCTGGTGCCGTTCGGTGCGTTCGTCCGTGTTGCCGAAGGCATCGAGGGCCTCGTGCACATCTCCGAGCTGGCCGAGCGCCACGTCGAGATCCCCGAGCAGGTCGTCAACGTCGGCGACGAGATCTATGTCAAGGTCATCGACATCGACCTCGAGCGCCGGCGCATCTCGCTGTCGCTCAAGCAGGCCAACGAAGGCACGATCGGCGAGGCGGTCAGCGACCACTTCGACCCGTCGCAGTACGGCATGCACGCGCAGTACGACGAGCAGGGCAACTACATCTATCCGGAAGGGTTCGACCCCGAGACCGGCGAGTGGAAGCCCGGCTACGAGGACCAGCAGGCCGAGTGGGAGCGGCAGTACGCCGAGGCCCAGGCTCGCTGGGAGGCGCACCAGAAGCAGATCGTCGAGGCCCAGGCCGCCGAGGCCGAGGCCGCCGACCAGACGTCCTACAGCTCGACGCCGACAGGCAACGAAGGCGCGCCTGCGGCTACTGCCGGCACGCTCGCCAGCGACGAGGCACTCGCCGAGCTGCGCCGCAAGCTGACCGGTGGCGACGAGGACAGCGCGCCGGCTGCCGAGCCCACCACGACGGACAGTGCGGCAAGCTCCGACGCGTCCGACGCGGCCGACACGCCAGACGAGGGGTAGGACGGCTGCTCGTCGTTGGGCTCACCGGAGGCATTGGCTCCGGCAAGAGCGAGGTCGCCCGTCGTCTGGACGAGCGGGGCGCGGTCATCGTCGACGCCGACAAGATCGCACGCGAGGTGGTCGCGCCCGGCACACCAGGTCTCCAGCAGGTCGTCGAGACATTCGGTGACGGCGTGCTTGCTGCTGACGGCTCACTGGATCGCCCCAAGGTGGCCGGGATCGTGTTCAACGACCCTGAGGCGCTCGCGCGACTCAACGGGATCTTGCATCCGCTGATCTTCGCGACCATGGCCCAGCGCACCGTGCGCGCCGGCGAGCATGACCCGAACGCGGTGGTCGTCAACGACGTCGCGTTGCTCGCCGAAGGCGGTCTGCGGGATCGGTACGACGTTGTCGTCGTGGTCGATGTCGACCCCGAGACACAGTGTCATCGACTGACTGACCAACGGGGCATGTCCGAGGCGGATGCACGAGCGCGCATCGCGGCGCAGGCAACACGTGAGCAGCGGCTCGCTTTCGCCGACATCGTCATCGATAACTCGGGCTCGCTCGACGATCTCGACCGTCGCGTTGGCGAAGTTTGGGACGAGCTGACCGCCCGCGCCGGCAGCACTAGCTGATTCTTTTCGAAAGACGACGCGCAAACCGCTCCAGCAATTGCGCGCAAGGTCGATGTCACCTGAGTGCGAGGGCCGAACGGACGATTTGCGCTCGCACGTTCAGCCTCTTTTCGCCGAGACGAGCACGAATCGGGCAATCCACCCTCGACACTTTGCGACGTGCGCCTTGACCCGCCAACGCCTCGTCATGCCCGGATTCGCGATTTCGGTGGCCTCGACCGCCTCGTCGCGCTTCTCATCGTCGGTGTCTTCGGGGCGGCATTGCTCCAGACCAGCAACGCAAGACTGACCGCGTCCTCGGCTATCGGTTCCGGCCACGCGGTCGACGCCGCGGCGGCACCGGCGCCGCAGAACACCAAGGCCCGGGTCGTCGTACAGCCGGAGCGGGTCGTCGCCGCGGAGCGGCACGCCGCCACGAAGGCGCCGGCCCGGCGGGTCGCTGCAAAGCCTGTCGCCGCCACGCCGGCCAAGTCCGCACCCAAGTCGGCGGCGGTCAAGGCGAAGCCCTACGTGCCAACCGGCACGGGCATGTGGATCTATCAGTGGCACAGCACCGCGGGCGGAAGCGCCGCGACCATCGTCCGGCGCGCGAAGTGGGCAGGCCTGTCTTCTCTGTATCTGCGGACCGGCTCGAGCTGGGACGGGTTCACGGGTGCCCACGCCCTTCCGGCACTGCTGCGGGCAACGCGCGGTACGGACATCAGTGTGATCGCGTGGGACTTTCCGAAGTTGCGCAACCCGGCGTGGGACGCGCGGCGCCTTGCCCATGCGGCATGGGTGAATCGCGGTCGCCACACACCGCACGTCGTTGCCGTCGCGCCGGACATCGAGACGCCCGCCGAAGGAACGCATAACGCTGCTTGGCGCGTCCGTTGGTATTTGCGCGTGCTGCGCAGCCACCTGCCGAAGGGCGTGACGATCCTGAGCACGGTCCCGTGGCCGTCGATCTACCGCATGGGCGAGTATCCGTACGGGACGGTTGCTGCGCACAGCGACGCGCTCGTCCCGATGGCCTATTGGTACAACAACCCGCCTGGTTACGTGACCACGCGGTCGATCCGTTACCTGCGTCAGTTCCACAAGCCGGTCGCACCGGTGGGGCAGGGGTACGACGGCAAGCTCGACGTTCCGTCATTGCGACACAACGACCTATCCCGTCAGGTTCCGGTGTTCCTACGAACCGCGAAACGTGTCGGCGCACATGGAGTGAGCATCTGGTCATGGCAAAACGCGAAGACGGCCACCTGGAACGCCCTCGCTCGAGCTCGTCACTGGTTCAGGCCGCAGCGCTGAACTGGTTCAATGCGCTGATGCGCAAGCGTCGCCACGGGTGGCCGCTTGCGGCGTTCATCAGTCTCACGTGCGTCGGCGCACTCGCGGCGCCGACAGGCGCGACGGCCGCTACGAGCGGGTTGCCGGCGCGGCCCGCAGCTGCTGCGCTTGCCGACCAGCAAGACCTCCGTATGGCGGCAGACCAGATCCAGGCGCAGGCACTCGCCTCAGAGGTGTTGCGCGCGCCAGTGGCGAGCACTCGCCCCGCGGTGGTGCTGTTCCAATCAGTCGATGCGATCCTTCGTGCCGCGCGCTCCTCGAGCGCGTCGCAGCCGAACGACACTCGCGCGTTGATGGGGCCGGTGCCTTACAACCTTGCGCATCCGCTCGTCCGTCGACCGTGGCACCGCTTCATCCGCGCCACTCACACATTGCGCCCCTTCCGCACTCCGGTCTATGTCGGTGGTTCGGCGGGCATCGGCATGCATACGACGTTCCGGCACTCGCTACCGGCGCCGTTCCAGCGACCGGACGGTGTCTACGTCGATCCGAACCTTCCGCTGCCCAGCACACCGACGATCGCGTCCGTGGCCGTTCGCACTGCTCTCAAGAAACTCGGTCACCCCTATGTGTGGGCGGCAGCAGGGCCGGCGACCTTCGACTGCTCGGGGTTGGTGCGTTACGCCTACGGTCACGCCGGGCTGCGGTTGGCGCACTACACGGGCACGCAGTGGAACGAGGGCCGCTTGATCCGAGGTCGCCAGGCACTGCCCGGCGACCTGGTGCTCGTCGGCCGCACGCTGCACCATGTCGGCATCTACCTCGGCGCAGGGTGGATGCTCAACGCGCCCTTTACGGGTCACTATGTCGACGTGGTGCCGGTGCCGCCGCACGTGGCCGGACTCATCCGACCCTGAGGTCACACCCGGCGCGACGGCGCGCCGACTGACGCAGTGGCGACGCGGGCGTACCCCTGCCACCGGTAGGTCGCGTCGGCCGCATTCGGGGTGACGTTCCGGTAGCTCCGCACCCGCCACTGCGGACGCGAGCGGTCAAACTGACCGGCGAGCACCACATGGTGGTGGCAGTAGTAGCGCAGCGGCCGGCCGTTGATCGAGTGCACCGATCCGGGCTGGAACAGGCAGCGGTTACCGTCGGTCAGCTGCACCCCCCAGGGCGCTGTGGCGGGACGCATGGGATCGGTGTCGTCATACCCGCCGGAGACGGCCAGCTGGACGACGCGGCGCGACCATGGCCGGGTCACGCACACCACGACGTCGTCGGTCTGCGTCACCCAACAGGGGTCGTAGACACTGGCCGAGGACCGGGGCGTGAAGCAGCGATACGCCGAGCCCGTCATGGCCGAGCCGCTCTGGCATCGTGCACCGCCGTACCGATGCGCCACGGTGTAGCCCGACTTCAGTGCACCGCTGTCGGTGACGGGGGTGACGTGGATGACCGCCGTGGGTTGGGCTTGGGCAGCTGCGGCATCCGCTCCGAACCAGGCAAACGGCGCGGCCATCGAGAGCAGCACGGCGGTGATCTGAAGGCCGAAGGCGCCGCGCCGCATGCCGGGACCGTACCCCGCTTGCCCCATTTCCAGGCGCCGGAAATGTCAGTGGCAGCGCGTAGGTTGTATCTCCGTGGCCTCCACCTCGATCAAGCCCCGGGCGGGGACCTTCAAGGTCGTCTCGGACTTTCAGCCGTCCGGCGACCAGCCGGCCGCGATCGACGAGCTCGCTAGTCGGCTGAACCGGGGCGACAAGGACGTCGTACTCCTCGGTGCGACAGGCACCGGCAAGTCGGCCACCACTGCGTGGCTTATCGAGAAGGTCCAGCGCCCGACGCTGGTCATGGCACCCAACAAAACCTTGGCGGCGCAGCTGGCCAACGAGTTCCGCGAGCTGCTGCCGGACAACGCGGTCGAATACTTCGTCTCCTACTACGACTACTACCAACCCGAGGCATACGTCCCGCAGACCGACACCTACATCGAGAAGGACTCCTCGATCAACGAGGAGGTCGAGCGACTGCGGCACTCGGCGACGATGTCGCTGCTGACCCGTCGCGACGTCGTGGTCGTCGCGAGCGTGTCGTGCATCTACGGCCTCGGGACGCCCCAGGAGTATGTCGACCGGTGCGTGCGACTCGAGATCGGGCAGGAGATCGAGCGCGACAAGCTGCTGCGTCAGTTCGTCGACGTGCAATACACCCGCAATGACCTTGCGTTCACTCGCGGCACTTTCCGGGTACGCGGCGACACCATCGAGGTGTTCCCGGTCTACCAGGAGCTCGCCGTGCGGATCGAGATGTTCGGCGATGAGATCGAGCGGTTGTCGATCCTGCATCCGATGACCGGTGAAGTCGTCAGCGATGAGAAGGCGGTCTTCGTCTTCCCGGCGACGCACTACGTCGCAGGTCCGGAGCGCATGGAGCGTGCGATCCGCGGCATCGAGGAAGAGCTCGACGATCAGCTCGGCAAGATGGAGCGGCAGAACAAGTTGCTCGAGGCGCAGCGGCTGCGGATGCGGACGACATACGACATCGAGATGATGCGGCAGGTCGGCTTCTGCTCCGGCATCGAGAACTATTCGCGGCACATCGATGGTCGCGGTCCGGGCACGCCGCCGCACACGCTGCTCGACTACTTCCCGGACGACTTCATGCTGGTCATCGACGAGTCACATGTGACCGTGCCGCAGATCGGCGGCATGTATGAAGGCGACATGTCCCGCAAGCGGACGCTGGTCGAGCACGGGTTCCGACTGCCCAGTGCGATGGATAACCGCCCGCTGAAGTGGGAGGAGTTCCTCGACCGCATCGGTCAGACCGTTTACCTGTCCGCCACTCCCGGAAACTACGAGCTGTCACGCGTCAAGAACGACGTCGTGGAGCAGGTCATTCGTCCGACCGGTCTCGTCGACCCCCGGATCGTCGTCAAGCAGACCAAGGGCCAGATCGACGACCTCATGCACGAGATCACCTTGCGAGTCGAGCGCGACGAACGTGTCCTCGTCACCACGTTGACGAAGAAGATGGCCGAAGATCTCACCGACTACTTGCTCGAGAACGGCGTACGAGTCCGATACCTGCACAGCGAGGTCGACACACTCCGGCGGGTGGAGCTGCTGCGTGAACTGCGGATGGGGGAGTACGACGTCCTTGTCGGCATCAACTTGTTACGTGAGGGCCTTGACCTGCCGGAGGTCTCGCTCGTGTCGATTCTCGACGCGGACAAGGAGGGCTTCCTGCGCTCCGACAAGTCGCTGATCCAGACGATCGGACGTGCGGCGCGAAACGTGTCCGGCGAGGTGCACATGTATGCCGACGCCATCACGCCGTCGATGAAGAAAGCGCTCGACGAGACCAACCGTCGACGCGACAAGCAGATCGCCTACAACGAGGCCAACGGCATCGACCCGCAGCCGATCCGCAAGCGGATCGCGGACATCCTCGATGACATCGTCCGGGGTGACGAGGAGGAGCTGATCGGCGGCAGCGGCCGGGCGCAGTCGCGAGGCAAGACTCCGGTCCCGGGCATGGCGTCGAAGTCGAAGACAGCGGGTCAGCATGCGCGTGAGCTGGCCAACATGCCGCGGCACGATCTCGCGCTGCTGATCCAGCAACTGCAGGACCAGATGCACGCGGCAGCCGCCGAGCTGCAGTTCGAGCTGGCCGCCCGCCTCCGCGACGAGGTCAACGAGCTGAAGCGGGAGCTAAGGGCCATGGACGCCGCCGGCGTCCGTTAGGTCCAGCTGGGGGTTGCCAATTGGGCGGCGGCGGAGTTTGCTCGACCTACCGACTTCACGGGAGGACGTATGGCAGGCTTCGTGCAGGTCATTGAGTTCAAGACGTCCCGCTTCGACGAGGTGGAGGCTCTGGCTCAGCAGTACAACCTCGAGACCGGGGACAACATGGCCCGGAAGGTCACGATGACCGAGGACCGGGACAGCCCGGGCACCTACTACAACATCGTCGAGTTCGACTCTTACGAGTCGGCCATGCAGAACTCGCAACGGCCCGAGGTCGGCCAGTTCGCAGAAGCGATGCAGAAGATCTGTGACGGCCCGCCGAAGTTCTACAACCTCGACGTTCGCTTCACCCGCTAACACCGCGCACAAACAAATCGCCCGGAGCAAACGCTCCGGGCGATTGTTTGTGCTGGGTCTCAGCCGGTGCCGGTGTCGCTGATGACGGCGTTGTTCGCCAGCTTGGTCGGCTCGATGACGAGCGTCCGGTTGCCGACGACCGCCTCGGCCTGGCTGTTCTGGTCGGCCGTCGTCTCGAGATCGGCGAAGACCGTGAGGGTGTGGTCACCACTGCCGGCGTTCAACCGCACCCAGTTGAAGGCGTTGGCTTCCTTCGTCTGCTGGTAGTCCTCGGATCCGTCGATACCGTCGGCGGGATCTTCCTGGTCTGTGACCGTGCGCCGGTGCAGACGGTCGCAGAAGGTGACCTTGTCGCTGTCGTCACCGGCGCCGCTCGCGGCGGGGTCCTGCGGTGGTGCGCTCGTGTCCTGGATGGGAACGATGTTGCCGTCCAGGTCCAGCCAGACCTTGACGAGACCGCGAGCGCTGGACGTCTCCGACGACACGTTGGGCCCGCCCTTGATGACCACGTCGGTCAGGATCGAGCACTCGAGCGAGACGTTGATCAGCAGATCTTCGGGCTTGGATGTCTTGAACGTGGCACTCAACAACGGCACGCTTTGGCCGGGCGCGATTGCCAGTGTCTTGGAGCCTGCGGCGACGGCCTTGTTGGCCGGCTGGGCGTTGCTCGTCCCGAGGGCGGCTGGGACGGCGATCGCCAGCGTGCCGGCAAGACCGGCTGCGATGACGACACGGGGTGATAGCTGGGACATCGGCGATCCTCCGATGGCGCGCAGGCGGAACCACCATTGGTTCCAGCGGGGCCCTGGCGCGGTCGCCAGGGAATTCGATTCGTTCCGCTCGTTCCCTTGTGCCCAGAAGATGAACTTCATGCAGCAACCGCACAGTTACGTTCTGTAAGACCGACTAGCGGTCTGGATAGATCGGACTATCACCGAATTCCGTTCGGGTGGTTGTGCAGCAAGGACGTCCTTCTCGCGTCGCCCGCGCTTAGCGTCGTGGCCACCTATACGAACGTGACGGGAGCCCGCGCCTGATGATCCGACTCGTCCAGTCCATGTCCCGACGACGAGTAGCCGCACTTGCGACGACTCTGGCGGTCCTGTCGCTCGCGGCGTGCAGCAAGAGCACCCCCAACAGCGCCATTACGACGCCGCTGCCGAGCGGCTCGACGGGAAGCACGCCGTCATCGAACGCGACGCTCGCTGCCGTCTACAAGGGCACGATGACCGCTCCGTCCGACGCGTCGCGTCCTGCGGTCAAGGGCAAGAGCATCTGGATCATCTCCGGCGGTCAGTCATCCGAGAGCTCATCAGTGCCGGTGAACGCAGCGGCCGAGGCGGCGCGGACGATCGGCTGGAACGTCCACATCTATGACACCCAGCTCAACCCCGCCAACGATGCGGTCGGGGTCTCACAGGCCATTGCCGCGCATCCGGACGGCATCATTCTCGACGCGATCGACTGCTCGTTCGTACGTTCCCAGTTGCAGCAGGCCAAGGCGCTGCACATCGCCGTCGTGCCCATCTATGCCTACGACTGCAACGACGCCTACTCGGGCAAGAGCAGCGAGCAGTTGTTCACCGGTTACACGAACTATGGCGCCGCTGCCAACAAGAACCTTGCTGCGTTCGCACAGTCCTACGGCTATGCGCAGGGGCAAGCGGTCATTGCCGCGACCAACGGCCAGGCGAAGGCGCTGGTCTTCAACGACCCGCAAGTAACGGTGGTGCACTATCTCACCGTCGGCTTCGAGCGTGCCTTGAAGGAATGCTCAGGGTGCGAGCTCGTCAAGCAGATCGACTTCAACGGTTTGCAGCTCGGGCCGCAGCTGCAGCAGATTGCCGCGTCCGCAATCCTGCGGCACCCCGAGGTCAACGCGATCAAGAGTGCGTTCGCAGCAGCGACACTGCTCAGCATCGCGCCGGCCGTGCAGCAGTCCGGTCGTGCCGGAAGCATCTACGTGATGGGCGGCGAAGGCTTCCAGGACGAGCTCGATCTGCTCCGTGCGCACCAAGGCGTGAACGCCGTGATGATTTCGCCGTCCGACTGGACCGGTTGGTCGGCCGTCGACACGCTCAACAGCATCTTCCGTGGCGAGAAGCCGGCGTTCTCCGGTCTCGGCTGGCAGCTGGTTGACGCCACGCACAACCTTCCCGCGAGCGGCGCATGGACTCCGCCCGTCGACTTCAAGTCGGTCTACAAGAAGGCGTGGGGCGTCGGCTGATGACCTTGCTCGACGCAGGCCCGCGCACCGCACTCACAGTGCGCGGGCTGAGCAAGACCTATGCCGGCAACCTGGCATTGGACTCGCTCTTCCTGCAGGTTCGTCCCGGCGAGATCCACGCGCTGCTCGGCGGCAACGGATCCGGCAAGTCCACCGCGATCAAAATTCTCGCGGGCGTCGTCCCGGCGGACCCGGGCGGTGAGATCGTCGTCGGCGACATCGCCGCCGGTGTCAGCGACTGGACCCCTGCGCGTGCACACGCGGCCGGGCTCCGCTTCGTGCATCAGCAGCCGGCCGTCTTTCCCGAGCTGTCCATCGCCGAGAACCTCGCCCTCGGGGCTGAGTTCCCCCGGGGTGCGGGCGGCCGCATCAAGTGGTCGGCACTGCATGCGCACACCCAACAGCTGTTGGACCGGTATGACGTCCAGGCGACCCCGCAAACACCGTTGCGCCTGCTTCGCGCGGCCGACCGGAGTCGAGTGGCCATCATTCGCGCGTTGCAGGATCGCGACGATGCCGATAGCGGCGTGCTGATTCTCGACGAGCCGACCGCCGCACTTCCGGACGCCGAAGTCGAGCACTTGCTCAACGCCTTGCGGCAGTATGCCGCCGCGGGCCAGACGATCCTCTACGTCAGCCACCGCCTGGACGAAGTGCTGTCTGTCGCTGATCGCGTCACCGTTCTTCGCGATGGTCGCAAAGTCGACACCGTCGAGACGAAAGGCCTGACCGAGTCGGCGCTGATCGAAATGATCGTCGGCCGGCCACTCGAGCGGGCGTTTCCCGCACCACAGGCGGAGGTCAGTGAGGACGCTGCCCTCACCTTGCGCGGCTTGACCGGTGGTCCGTTGCACGGCGTCGACTTGACGCTGCGACGCGGCGAGGTTCTCGGCATCGCCGGTCTGCTCGGCAGCGGTCGTTCCGAGCTGCTGCGCATGGTCTTCGGCGCCTACCCGATGGATGCCGGGGCCATCACGCTCGACGGCGCGCCGTATCGCCCCGCAACCCCCGACGCTGCCATGAAGGCCGGCATCGCCTACGTCCCCGAAGACCGGCAAGCCGACGCTCTCCTGCACGGCTGCACAGTGCGGCAGAACCTGTCGGCTGGGTCGTCCGGTCGCTACTACCGGCGCCTGCTGTGGCGGCACAAGGAAGAGCGCGCCGACACGCAACGCTCGATCTCGGACTTCCTGATCCGGCTCTATTCCGACCAGCAAGCAATCGAGACGCTCTCCGGCGGCAACCAGCAGAAGGCCATCCTGGCCCGCTGGCTTCGGCGTCGTCCGAAGGTCCTGCTGCTCGATGAACCGACACAGGGCGTCGACGTCGGCGCCCGCGCCGAGATCTACCAGCTGGTCCGCAAGGCGACCGCAAACGGCACCAGCGTGCTGCTTGTCGTCAGCGAGCCCGAGGAGCTGGCCCATGCGTCGGACCGCGTCGCCATCCTGCGCGGCGGACGCATCGCGGCGGTCGTCGACCAACCGCTCGAAGCGCATCGCCTGACCGAACTGATGAATTCGTCGGAGGACCTGCCGTGACCCGCCCCACTATTCGAAGTCGCGCGCGTACGGAAGAGGTGACGTTGCCAACACCGCGGCCGCCGGCCGACCCCGACGAAGCTGCGGATCCGGTCCAACGACGCTCCACGGGGGCCGTCGTCGGCCAGGTCGCACGCACTTACTCGCTGCCCATCCTTCTCGTTGTGTCCGTCCTCATCTACAGCTTGTGGGGCGGCGGTGTCTCCACGGCGTTCAACTCGACGGCGAGCTGGCGCAACATTGCGTCCAGCCAGGCGGTTACGGGTGTGCTAACACTCGGCATCCTGCTCACGCTCGTGTCCGGCAACTTCGACCTCTCGATCGGCAACATCTGCGGGCTCAGCTCCGTGATGACGGCGGCGGCCTACTCGCACTGGCACCTGCCGTTGATCCTCGGTCTGCTTGTCGGCGTCGCGATCGGCGCTGCTGTCGGCGGCATGAACGGCTTCTTGAGTACGACGCTGCATGTCGACCCGTTCATCATCACGCTCGGCACGGCCTCGGTCATCCTGGGCTTCATCGACTGGTACACGAAAGGCCAGACGATCATCAACGGCATCCCGACATCGCTTATCGATTTCGGGCGGACGAACTTCATCGGCATACCTGATGTCGCCTGGGTGCTGGGCATCGTGGCCGTGCTCATCTACTACGTGCTCGAGCACACGCCATACGGTCGTGCGCTGCACGCCATCGGCAGCAATCGCGCCGCGGCCAAACTCGTCGGCATCCGTGTCGAGCGCACGATCACGTCGGCGTTCATGCTGACCGGCGCATTCGCCGGGGTAGCCGGGATCCTGCTGCTGTCCTACACGGGCTCCGGCAACCCGACGATCGGTCCCACGTTCACCTTGACCGCCCTGGCGTCAGCCTTCCTCGGCGCCGTTTCGTTCAAGGTCGGCCGGCTCAACGTGCCGGGCACGATCGTGGCGATTTTCTTTCTGTCGATCAACATCACCGGCCTCACTTACGCCGGCGTGCAGAACTGGATCACCGAGGTCTTCACCGGCCTGACGCTGATCCTCGCGGTCGCGCTGGCGGCCGTCCTCTCCAAGGAGCGAAGGAACCGAGCATGAACGTCAGGCACGTCACTGCGGCCGTTTCCACGCCGCGCGCTGTCGCCGTTGCCGCTGTTGGCGCCGTCGTCGCTCTTGCGCCGAATGCGGCGATGGCGGCTGACACTTCCGGCTCGACGATCCGCGCCTCGATGAACCCGGACGGCTCGGTCTCGTCCGTGCAGCTGGTGCACGCCGACGGCTCGGCCGGCGGCTATACCGGCAACCTGCCGATGACGATCAAGATCACCCACTCGTCAGCGGGCAACACGCAAACCTACGGCTACCACGTCGAGAACAACATCTCCAAGACCGAGACGCTGCACTACGAAGACACCGCGGGTCACGCCTTGCACTCGACGGTGACGGTGCAGCTGCCCCTGGTCGCTCAGCTGAGTGTCGACGTGCCGAAGTCGCTGCGCGACGTCAGTGCGACCGGGGCGTCGATAGCGACCTCACCGGACGGGACCCGGCATCTCCAATGGACGATGGTCCTCTTCGCGCCGGTGGGTGCCGCGGCACAGGACGTCGCGTTCACCGGCACGGGCAACGGCTCCCCGACAGCCGAGCTTCGGGCAACGACGGTCGATCCCAACTCGGCACCCGGCATCTCGGCAGCGGCGCAGAGCGCGACCGCGGCGTACCAGCAGGACGACTTCTGGAGTGGCTACTCGGGTGGTGCGACGAACGGTCTCACCCAGATCCTCGCCGGCATCCAGCAGCTTCATGACGGCATCGCGAAAGGCGCTGACGGCGCCAACCAGCTTGCCGATGGATCGGACCAGGCCTACTCCGGCGCGAAGCAGCTGACCACGGGCATCGGGAAGATCCACGGCGGTTTGCAGCAGGTCGCCGACCCCAAGACCGGACTGCCCACGGCGCTCAGCGGCATCGACCAGCTGCTGGCCGGTGTCGGTTCGGCGTCCAGCGCCCAGTCGCTCGTCGGCGGACTCACCTGCGTCAAGGATGTGCTCGGGCACCTGTTGAACGGCACGCTCGTCCCGCCAGACGGCGACGGCAGTGTCGGCAAGAAAGACCCCTGCTTCTACAACAAGACGCTGAACCCGAATGGCGCGGTCCCGCCGCTGGCGAAGACGACCGGCGTCAACGCGATCGTCATGAGCGCGTTGGTGAAGGACGCCGCCGGAGCCCCGTCCGCACTGACCCAGCTGCTCGGCGGACTCGACTCGTCGAACGCGTCGAGCCCGGGTGTCAAGCAGGGGCTTGAGCTGCTGCGGGCCGGTCTGGCCAAGGCCATCGGCGGCATCGACCAGCTCGCTGCAGGTTCCGGCAAGGCCTACACGGGCAGCACCCAGCTGACGTCCGGTCTCGGCCAGATCGCCGATGGCCAGCGACAGGTCGCCGCCGGTCTGCCCAGCGCGGTCGACGGAACCCAGCAGCTACTCGATGGCGTCAACCAGCTGAGCTCGGGTGCGGTCGGCCCGTTGAACACGCAGCTGGGGCAGGCCTCACAGAACAACCACAAGACGCTCGCGGTGCTGCGAGCGGCGGCTTCGCTCTCGGCTACGGCGCCGGGCGGAGCGGGGGCGTCATACGTCTTCGCGCAGAACCCCGACGGGGTGGTTCTGGCTGCCGCCAGCAGTCCTGCATCTGGATCCAGTCACACCGGCCGAAACGTGGGCATCGGCCTCGGCGGGCTCGCCCTGCTCCTGGCCGGTCTCGGCGGCGGCTTCGCGGTGGGTCGACGCAGAAGGGAAGCATGAGCACAATGCGGGCGTGACCACCTACCTCGTGACCGGCGGGACCGGCTTCGTCGGCCGCCACCTCGTCGAGCGATTGCTCGCCCGTCCGGACGCGGAAGTGCTGCTGCTCGTCCGCCGGTCGTCGCTAGCCAAGGTGCATGCGCTGACTGCGGAGCTTCCCGCGAGCCGGGTCCGGCCACTTGTCGGTGACCTCACCGAGCCACTGCTCGGCGTCGGCTCCGAGGAGCGGGATCAGCTGCGCGGGTCGATCGACCACATGGTGCACCTTGCCGCCATCTATGACATGACGGCGGACGACAGGGTGAACCAGCAGGCCAACGTGGGTGGCACGCAGGAGGCGCTGGCCCTCGCGGCCGACCTGCGCGTCGGCCTCTTCCACCATGTGTCCTCGGTGGCCGTGGCGGGCGACTACCGCGGCGTGTTCAGCGAGTCGATGTTCGACCAAGGGCAGCGCCTGCCGTCGGCATACCACGCCACGAAGTTCGAGGCCGAGCGACTTGTGCGTGACCAGGACGAGGTGCCGTGGCGCGTCTATCGACCGGCGGTCGTCGTCGGTCACTCGGTCACCGGCGAGATGGACAAGGTCGACGGTCCCTACTACTTCTTCCCGGCGATCGCCCGCCTCGCGACGCTGTCCGACCGGCTGCCGCTGATCGCGCCGGACCTCGGCGACACCAACGTCGTCCCTGTCGACTACGTCGCCGCGGCGATGGACGAGCTCATGCATCGACCCGGCCTGGACGGTCGCGCCTTCCACCTCGTCGACCCGCAACCACAGCCGCTGCTCGACGTCGTCAACGCGTTCTCGCGCGCCGCCGGTGGCCCGACCGTGCAGCTTCCGATCGACCGGCGCCTGGTCGCGCCCGCGATGCGCCTCGTCGGCCTCGCCGGAAAGCTGCCCGGCGCGTCCTTGGCCCTCGAGGTGGTTCTCGACCGGCTTGCGGTGCCACCCGAGGTAATTCCGCACATGACGTTCCCCTCGGTGTTCGACGCGGCGCACACGCAGCGGGAGCTGAGCGGTTCCGGCATTGAGCTGCCCCCGCTGTCGTCATACGCCGAGCGTTTGTGGTGGTTCTGGTCCGACCACCTCGACCCGGCGCGGGCACGACGGCCCCGGACGGGCGGGCCACTTGCGCGGCGGACCGTCGTCATCACGGGTGCGTCGTCCGGCATCGGGCGCGCGGCTGCACTTGCGGTCGCCGGACGCGGGGGAGTGCCGCTGCTGGTCGCGCGCAGCATCGACAAGCTCGACGCCCTCAAGGCAGAGATCGAGGCTGAGGGCGGAACGGCCTACGCCTATCCGTGCGACATCACCGACACCGAGGCGGTTGCCGCCACCGTCAAGCAGATGGTGGCCGACCATCCCGAAGGCATCGACGCCCTCGTGAACAACGCGGGCCGGTCGATCCGCCGGTCGATCCACCTCTCATATGACCGAATGCACGACTTCGAGCGGACGATGGCGCTGAACTACTTCGCTGCGATCCGGATGATCGTGGCGCTGCTGCCGCACATGGCGGAGCGGCGTTACGGCCACATCGTCAACATCTCGTCGATCGGCGTCCAGATGGCGCCGCCGCGGTTCTCGGCGTACGTCGCGTCCAAGGCCGCACTCGATGCGTTCAGTCGCGTCGTGGCGTCGGAGACGTACGGCGATGGGATCACATTCACGACGATCCACATGCCGCTGGTCCGCACGCCCATGATCCGGCCCACCCGGATCTACGACGCGTTTCCGACGCTCACGCCGGAGCAAGCTGCGCAGATGGTCGTCGCGGCGTTGGAGGGACATCCGAAACGCATCGGGACCCGGCTCGGCACGGTCGGTGTGGTGTCCTATGCACTCGCACCCAAGGCTGTCGATGCCTTGCTGCACGTCGCCTATCGGGTCTTCCCGGATTCCAAGGCGGCTGGCGGCGACGACCAGGTGTCGCTCAGTCGTGGTGCGCAGGCACTCGTCCGGCTGCTCCCGGGAGTGCACTGGTAGCACGGCTACGGGCCGGCCGCGTTCATACCGCGACCGACCCGTAGAGGGGAAGACTTAGGGTGCCTGCACCTGGCTGATGCGGGTGCCCCAGTTGGCGAGTGCTGTCCGCGTGTCGCCGCACCGGAAGTTGGTGCTCTGGAATGTCGAGAAGGAGCAGGACTGCGCGATGTACTCCGACGCGATCCAGACGGTGCTGCCGTCCGGCGCGGCCGCGCCGTAGTCACCCCACCGTGGTCGAGCGACGCCTGGGGTGACGGGGCCGAAGTACTTGTACTCGCTGAAGCCGTCCTGGGGTCCTTGACCTGCTGCGGCGATGTGCGGGCTGTCCACACCGGACGCGGTAATCAGGGCGTAGCCGGCGCTGGGGTAGAAGTCGTTACCCACCAGGGTGAACGCCATGGCACCGGTACCGCCCGAGGTCACACCGATGGCGGGATAGATGAGGTTTTCGTTGTTGATGCCGAGGTAGCCCTGGTTAGCCAACGACGCCGTGACGGTGCCCGTCGCTGTTGATGGCGAGACAGTGAACCATTCGATACCCGCGCGGGTCTGGCCGGTCATCTGCAGTGCCGTGTCGAGAGCACCCCAGAGCTTGCCGTTCACCCACATCGTCTGCTGCATCCGGCTGTCGTTGCTGTCGAGCGGTCCTTCCTTTTCGGGGAAGGGATCCGTCTCGCCGTTGAGCGCAATGCTGCACTGCTTGTTGTTGAGGCACGTGGCCAGTGGCACGTTTCCTGACTTCTGGTCGCTGGGCGGCGGCGGTGAGTACTGGCCGACGGTCAGCGCGGTATTGGTCAAGGTGAGGGCCGGTGTGCCGGTCAACGAGGCGGTGTTTGTCAGTGCCCAGACCAGTAGCTGGGTCGAAGGCTGCGCCGGCGCGCTGCCGTCGCCTGTGTCGTGGGCTTCGGCTGCCGCATTGGAGCTGAGGAAGTACTCGGTTCCGTTGGCCGATGGGTCGCCTCCACCACCCGGCGTCTGCGACGGCCATAGCGTGAACCCGTTGAGCGCGAAGCCGAACGTGTCCGCGCCGTGAGTGTCGAACTGGGTAACCGTCAAGGCGGCAGCACCGGAGGCCAGCTGTGCCTTAGACAGGGCGTACACCTGTGCACCGTGGAATTCGACACCGAAGAGGGAGTACTCGTTTGTCGTGAGGTAGACGCCGTTGGCATCGGTGCCGAGGTGCGGGTAGTCGCCGATGCACGCGTTCGGGTTGGTCGGCAGGGGTGTAGCCGTGTCGGTGTTGGGCGAGCAGTGGTGGTTCGGCGTACCGTCCGTGCCGTCGTCCTGCACCGGGATGCGGTAGATCGACCAGCTGCCCGCGGGGTCCGACGTGTTGCTGACGGCGATGTCGAGGTGGTTGGTGCCGGTGAAGTGCTGAAGCCCATCCGAACCGACCTGGGGGAACGTGTCGAGTGTGAGCACGTCGATCAACCAGTGGCCGGTTGCTGCGTCGTAGATGCAGCTCGGGTCCGTGACGAACGGTCCGAAGATCGGGCCGCCGTCGGGCGCCGCTCCTCGAACGATGGCGGGGGCGTATCCCAGGAAGCTGTTGAGGTCCTGCGGCGTTGTCAGTCGCGAGCCGTCCGTACCGTAGACCGCCAAGACGTCGTTGAGCACCTCCAGGACCCGCTTGTGGCCCGCTCCGTCGGATCCCACGCACATGCCCTGGTCCGGGGGCTCCAAGCTGAAGGTGTTGGGACTGCCGGAGTTGCCGAATCGGTTGTCGAAGTGGTTCAGCCCGTTGAAGCTGCCGAGCAAGTTTGGCGTCGAGTTCGTGACGGGCTTCGGCTGGGCTGACGGCCCGACGTTCGGGGCGCCCACAGCGCTGTGGCTGCGGTCGGTAGCGCCGTCAGCGCCGTCACCGTCAGCGACGCCGGCAAAATGTGGGACTTCATATGCCTGCACGCCGGTGCTGCCGCTGGGCTTGGCGGCTCCACCCATACGCGTCGTACCGGCCTTCGAGACCTGCCGGGTCACGCCGTGAACGCCTGAATTGGTGGCCGCTCCGGCGGCCGTGATGGTGACGGTGGAGAAGGCTCCGGCGGTGATCAGCGGCACGGTTGCCGCCGCGACGATGAGCCCTGCTCGCCTGGTAACACGCATGGGCACTCCCTCTTCGGGCATGAGGCAAGCGACTAGTTCGTAGTCGCTATGCCGCATGAGCCGCGACTACGCCCCGGTGATACGAGGTATTTGAGTCAACGGTTCCGCGTGCCCTGGGCGCGGTCACCAGCCGCGTTCGCGCCATTCGTTGAGGTGTGGCCGCTCATCGCCCACTGTGGTGTCCCCGCCATGGCCCGGATAGATCCACGTCTCGTCCGGCAGCCGTTCGAAGACCTTCGCCGCGACGTCGTTGATCAGCGAGGTGAATCGCTCCTCGTCCTGCTCGGTGTTCCCTACGCCACCGGGGAACAGGCAGTCACCGGTGAACAGGTGTGGGCGGTCGGGGCCTTCGTACAGGAGCGCGATCGAGCCGGGCGTGTGGCCGACGAGGTGTATGACGGACAGCTCGCAGTCGCCGACCCGAACGGTGCCTCCGTCCTCGACCTGTTGGACGACGTCGACCGGTAGTGCGCCGGCATCGGCCGGATGGGCCGTTACGGGAGCACCGGTTGCGGCCACCATCTCCGGCAACGCTTGCCAGTGGTCGAAGTGCTGATGGGTCGTCACGATCTGACGGAGCCGATTGTCACCCAGCTCGGCGAGCAACCGGTCGGGTTCGTTCGCTGCGTCGATGAGCAGCACGTCGCCGGTGCTCGCACAGCGCAGGAAGTAGGCGTTGTTGTCCATCGGCCCGACGGCGACCTTGGTGATCGTCATGGGCCCGGTGTCGCGGGTGTCCGACGGTCCGCCGACCGTCACCTTGCCCGTGTATGTGTCCACCATGCCGTCACGGTACGTCGCGGAAGTTGTGTGCCGCGATGGTGAAGCCTCGCTGGGTCGGCATCCGCTGCTCCGTGGTGGGGAGCGTGGGGTCGGCTCCGCCCAGGAACTCCGCCTCCTGAGTGCCCTCGGCGCACGGGCCGGTCGTCTGCTGCGGCCCAAGCGCAGGCTTGGGGTCGAGCGTCGGGACCGACGTGACCGTCCGGCTCTGGAACAGCGTCGACGTCAGGTCACCAACGGTCTTGCGCCGCCAGGCCGAGAGGTTCGAGACGTGGATGCCGAAGCGGTGCTCGAGGAATCGCAATTGCGAGGTGTGGTCGAACCGCTCCGTCGCGATGTGGCCGCCGCGACTGAACGGCGAGATGACCAGCAGCGGGACACGAATGCCGAGGCCGAGTGGCCCGCGGATGCCGTTCGTGGTGTTGCTGATCGTCGGCGCTGTCAACCACTCACCCGGTGTGCCTTGCGGTGCGGTCGGTGGCTTGACATGGTCGAACAGGCCGTCGTTCTCGTCATGCATGACGAACAGGACGGTTTTTGCCCAGACCTTCGGGTTCGAGGTCAGCAGGTCGAGGATCGTGCTGACGAACCACATGCCGTGGTCCGGTGACGCACTGGCGTGCTCGTCGAAGCCGAGCGGCGGGATGATCCACGACACGGCCGGCAGCGTGTCGCCCTGCACGTCGTTGTAGAACTGCGCCGGATAGGTCGGCAGGAACGTCTTCTGGTAGAGCGTGCTGGTCGGATCCATGTATTGCTTGAAATACAGCAGCACGTTGTCAGACGTGAACATCACGCTCGGTGAGTTCGGGTCGTAGTTCTCCGGGTTCCAGATCGGGTACGACGCCAACTGCGCGTACTCCGTCGCCTTCGTGCCCATCGTCGCGATGTCTGCATTCGACGGTTGGTAGACCTTCCAGCTGATTCCCTTGTCCTCGAGTAGCTCCGGCGCGGTCGTCCAGTCACACGTCCACTTCACGTCCGGGGTCACGCTCGTGTCCGTGATCGGGCCGCCGTGCTTGCCGGCCGGGTCGAGGGTGCCAGTCAGCTGCATGACTCGGTTGGGATGCGTCGGCCCGAGGATCGAGCAGTGGTAGGCGTCGCCGAGGGTGAAGTGGTCGGCGAGCGAGTAGTAGTAGCCGAGCTCTTTGCGGGTGTAGTAACCCATGGTCAGCGCGCCGGTGGGGTTGCCCTCGTGGCCGGACGACGTGTGCACCTTGACCCACGAGTCCATCCGGCCGTGGTTCCAGCACTGGTGCATCGGTCCCCAGTTGTGGGTGAGGTCCTTGGTGCACTCCTGGGCCGGTCGATGGAGGCGGAAGGGCAAGAGCACCTTCGCGGGGTGCATGTTCTTGCCGGCCGGATAGGCCTGTGCGAACACACCCAGCCGGTGGGCCGGATGGTCGTCGAAGCCGCGGCCGCGCGGGTAGGTCCCGAAGTAGTGGTCGTAAGAGCGGTTCTCCTGCATGAGGAAGATCACGTGCTCGACCGCGCCCAGGTCCGACCCGGCCGCGCGCACCGCAGCCGCCCGGTCGATCGCCCGGCTGGCTCGTGCCAGCGCCTGCTGGGTTCCGGCGAGGGCGGTAGCACCGGACGCCACGCCCAGGGCGGCGAGCAGCTGCCGGCGAGACATTCGGGTCGGATCGGACGGTCGTGGGTGCATGATCGGATTCTGGTGCCTGGGCCGCCGCCGCGGAGCAAACGCGCGAAAAACTGTCGGAGGCCGCAGGTAGCCTGGCGGCACCGGATGCTGAGCTTCCCCCTGACTGCTTTGAGACGACGTGGCTGACCGATTGATCGTGCGGGGCGCGCGCGAACACAACCTTCGCGACGTCAGTCTCGACCTGCCCAGAGACGCGCTGATCGTGTTCACCGGGTTGTCCGGATCGGGCAAATCGAGCCTGGCTTTCGACACGATCTTCGCCGAGGGCCAACGGCGTTACGTCGAGTCGCTGTCCGCCTATGCCCGACAGTTCCTCGGCCAGATGGACAAGCCGGACGTCGACTTCATCGAAGGACTGTCTCCGGCGGTCTCGATCGACCAGAAGTCGACGTCGCGCAACCCGCGGTCGACCGTCGGCACCGTGACCGAGGTGTGGGACTACCTGCGCCTGCTCTGGGCGCGCATCGGCACTCCGCACTGCCCGGTCTGCGGGGCGCCGATCAGCCGGCAGACCCCGCAACAGATCGTCGACCGGGTCATGGAGCTCGAGGAGGGCATCCGCTTCCAGGTGCTCGCGCCGGTCGTGCGCGGCCGCAAGGGGGAGTACGCCGAGCTCTTCCGCGAGTTGCAGACCAAGGGCTTCAGCCGGGCGCGGGTTGATGGCCAGGTCATCACGCTGGCTGAGCCGCCCACGCTCAAGAAGTACGAGAAGCACGACATCGACGTCGTCGTCGACCGGCTGAGCGTCAAGGAGTCGGCCAAGCGGCGGCTCACCGACTCGGTGGAGACGGCTCTCACGCTGTCGGGCGGCCTCGTCGTGCTGGACTTCGTCGATCTTCCCGACAACGACGCCCACCGGGAGCGGCGCTACAGCGAGCGGCTCGCATGTCCCAACGACCACCCGCTGGCGATCGAGGAGCTCGAACCGCGGTCGTTCTCGTTCAACTCGCCATACGGCGCGTGTCCGGTGTGCACCGGCCTCGGCACCAAGCTCGAGGCCGATCCGGAGCTCATCGTTCCGGACCCGACCAGGACGCTTGCGCAGGGAGCCGTCGCACCGTGGTCCGGTGCGCACGGCCGCGACTACTTCGGCCGGGTGCTGCAGGGGTTGGGCGACGAGCTCGGCTTCAACCTGCACACGCCGTGGGAGCGACTGTCGGCGAAGGCGCAGAAGGCCGTGCTCAACGGTCACGCGACCCAGGTGCACGTCAAGTACAAGAACCGCTACGGCCGGGTGCGGTCTTATTGGACCGACTTCGAAGGCGCGATTCCCTACGTGGAACGTCGACACGGCGAGGCCGAGAGCGACACGAGCCGGGAGCGGTTCCAAGGCTTCATGCGCGAGGTGCCGTGCCCCGGATGCGACGGGACCCGTCTGCGCCCGGAGTCACTGGCCGTCACCGTGCACGGGAAGTCGATCTCGGAAGTTGCCTCACTGCCGATCGGTGAATGTGCCGAGTGGCTGCTGAAGCTGCGCTTGACCGCACGCGAGCAGCAGATCGCCGTACGCGTCCTCAAGGAGATCAACGAGCGGCTGCGCTTCCTCGTCGACGTCGGTCTGCACTACCTCTCGCTCGATCGCGCCGCGGCGACGCTGGCCGGTGGCGAGGCGCAGCGGATCAGGCTCGCGACGCAGATCGGGTCCGGTCTCGTCGGCGTCCTGTATGTGCTGGATGAGCCGTCGATCGGTCTGCACCAACGGGACAACCGCCGGCTCATCGAGACACTCGTGCGGCTGCGCGATCTGGGCAACACGTTGATCGTCGTCGAACACGACGAAGAGACGATTCACCACGCCGACTGGGTCGTCGACATCGGGCCGGGCGCTGGGGAGCACGGCGGCGAGATCGTGCATAGCGGGCCCTACAAGGACCTGCTGCGCAACGAACGCTCGATCACCGGCGCCTATCTGTCCGGCCGCCGGATGATGCCGGTGCCCGATATTCGTCGCAAGCCGACGTCCGGACGGGCGTTGTCGGTCGTCGGTGCTCGTGAGCACAACCTGCGCCAGATCGACGTGTCGTTCCCGCTCGGCTGCTTCGTCGCGGTCACGGGCGTCAGTGGTTCCGGCAAGTCGACGCTCGTCAACGACATTTTGTATGCCGTCCTCGCGCGTGAGCTCAACGGCGCACGGATCGTTCCCGGCCGGCATCGCACCGTGAAGGGTCTCGACCACGTTGACAAGGTCGTGGGTGTCGACCAATCACCGATCGGTCGGACTCCCCGATCCAACCCGGCGACATACACCGGGGTCTTCGACCACATCCGCAGGCTGTTCGCGGAGACGACCGAGGCCAAGGTCCGCGGCTATCTGCCCGGCCGGTTCTCGTTCAACGTCAAAGGCGGCCGCTGCGAGGCGTGCGCCGGTGACGGCACGATCAAGATCGAGATGAACTTCTTGCCGGACGTCTACGTCCCATGCGAGGTGTGTCACGGCGCGCGTTACAACCGCGAGACGCTGGAAGTGCACTTCAAGGGCAAGACGATCGCCGACGTGCTCGACATGCCGATCGAGGAAGCAGCGGAGTTCTTCGCCGCGGTGCCGGCGATCGCGCGGCACCTCACGACATTGGTCGACGTCGGTCTCGGCTATGTGCGTCTTGGCCAGCCCGCACCGACACTGTCCGGTGGTGAGGCGCAACGGGTCAAGCTCGCGTCGGAGCTGCAGCGCCGTTCAACTGGTCGCACTGTCTACATCCTCGACGAGCCGACGACCGGCCTGCATTTCGAGGACATTCGCAAGTTGCTGGGAGTGCTGACGCGACTCGTTGACGCCGGCAACACCGTCATCGTCATCGAGCACAACCTCGACGTGATCAAGACAGCCGACTGGGTCGTCGACATGGGACCGGAAGGCGGCAGCGGCGGCGGCACGGTCGTCGCCGAAGGTCCGCCCGAAGCAGTCGCCGAGGTCGAGGCGAGCCACACCGGTGCGTTTCTGCGCGAGATGTTCGCGACGCGCGCCGCGAAAGCTACGCAGCCGCGCAAGACGGCGGCGAAGAAGGTGTCCGCGGCTCGCTCGACAACGGCAGCGAAGACGACAACGCGAGCCCGCAAACGCGCCTAGCCCTTGTAGAGCTTGGCGAGCACTTGTAGCTGACTCGCTGTCGGCGTCGTTGTTCGATGCGGGCAGGCTCCTTTAGCCATCAGCGTGGGGCAGTGCCCGCCCGGGATCAGTCCGAGTGCGTGTGCGATGGCGTGCTCGGCATCCCCGGTGGGGTCGAGGACGGCCTGCTTTCCGCCGGCTGCCGACCAGAACTTGGTATTCCAGGTGAGCGACACCATTCGTGGCGCCGTTCCGGTGCACGGCGGGAGTGGCGGCTGGGTGTGCCCGGCGTTGAATGTGAGCGCGGGGTTGGATGTCGTCGCCTTCAGCATGACCGGGGCGCTGGTGGCGTTCCAGGCCGCGACGGCCGCACTGATGGCCGTCGACATCGCGGGCACACCGGTGCTGTCTTCGTACGACACAACGGCGCGGCCACCTTGGGCGCCGCTGGTGACAAGACCGCAGTGGGTGCGCGCGGTTGCGGCGTGGGCCGGATGACCGCTGCAGCCGGCTAACGCGAATGATGCGAGACCGCCGATGACGAGGGGGATCAGCACGCGAGGCACGCCGTGACCTAAGAGCCACCGGATGAAGGACTGCTGAAGGCTCGATTCAGTATTCGAGGAGGCGGGCGATCAGGGCGTCGATGACGTCGTCGTCGGCCTCTGATCCCGTCGGCACGATCGCCTCGGTCGCATCGAGAAACTCGTTGATGACGTCGGAAGGCACATGCAAGATGTACGGCTTCGCCTCCCCGAGCAGCTCGAGGATGACCTGCCCGTCGAGGCCTGGCCGCATCCGGACGTAGCCGTCTCCGGTGGGCTCTTCGACGCCATACCGCAGGAAGTCCCGCAGCACCGCCCACTCGCCGCGCGGCAGGGACGGGTGATCCGGCTGAGCGGCGAGGGTCAGGGTCACGGCGAGCGGATCATCCTTCCGCCAGTTCAGACCCAGCACGGTCATGTGACCGTGGCCGCTCATGCCCGCGTCATCGACGACGACGTGCGCCGAGATCTGGCCGTCCAAACTCCCCTCCGGGCTGTTCTGGAGTTGGCGCTGGGCTTTCGTCAGAGCAGCCTGCCAGACCAGCCGTGACAACACCGACGAGGGGCCACAAACGCGGCCTAATCTGGGGTCATGCGGGACCCGGCGAGCTATCGACCTGCGCCGGGCTCGATCCCGGACCAGCCGGGCGTCTACAGGTTCCGTGATGAGCACGCACGCGTGATCTATGTCGGCAAGGCCAAGAGCTTGCGCAGCCGGTTGTCGTCGTACTTCCAGGACATCGTCAACCTCCACCCCCGCACGCAGACGATGGTGCAAACCGCGGCGTCGGTCGAGTGGACAGTTGTGTCGACCGAGGTCGAGGCCCTGCAGCTCGAGTACAACTGGATCAAAGAGTTCGACCCGCGGTTCAACGTCCGCTATCGCGACGACAAGTCGTACCCGTGGCTCGCGGTGACGTTGGACGAGGAGTTCCCGCGCGCCCAGGTGATGCGCGGCGCGAAGCGCAAGGGCGTGAAGTACTTCGGCCCGTATGCGCATGCCTGGGCCATCCGCGAAACGCTCGACGCACTGTTGCGCGTGTTCCCGATGCGCACCTGCAGCGCGGGTGTGTTCAAGCGCGCCGGTCAGGTCGGCCGACCATGCCTGCTCGGCTACATCGACAAGTGCAGTGCGCCATGCGTCGGACGAGTTGACGAGACCGAGCATCGACGTATCGCGGAAGACTTCGTCGACTTCATGTCGGGCCAGACGCAGCGTTTCATCAAGCGACTCGAACGTGACATGCGTGACGCCGCTCGCCGGCAGGAGTATGAACGCGCTGCGCGATTGCGCGATGACATCGGTGCGCTCAACCGGGCGATGGAGAAGCAGGCCGTCGTTCTGGGCGACGGCACGGATGCGGATGTCGTGGCCTTTGCGGAAGACGACCTCGAAGCCGCCGTGCAGGTGTTCTACGTACGCAACGGCCGCGTCCGTGGACAACGCGGCTGGGTCGTCGACAAAGTCGAGGAGACGAGCACCGCCGGGCTTGTCGAACAGTTTCTTACCCAGACCTACCTCGACGAAGGATCAACCACCTATGGCGGAGAGGTGCCGCGCGAGATTCTTGTGCCGGTGCTGCCGGACGACTACGACGTCGTCGTCGAGCTGCTCGAGCTGGTGCGCGGTGGGCGCGTCGCGCTGCGCGTGCCGCAGCGGGGCGACAAGCGCGCCCTCTTCGAGACAGTCGAACGCAACGCCAAGGAGGCGTTTGTCCGGCACAAGCTAAAGCGCTCGTCGGACATCACGTCACGATCGCTCGCGTTGCAGGAGCTCCAAGACGCGCTTGGTCTTCGGGATGCACCGCTGCGCATCGAATGCTTCGACGTGTCCAACCTGCAGGGGACTGACGTCGTTGCGTCGATGGTGGTGTTCGAAGACGGCCTTGCGCGTACGAGCGAATACCGCCGGTTCGCGATCCGCGGACGCGAAGGTCAGGACGACGTAGCGGCGATCAACGAGGTCGTCTACCGCCGGTTCCGGCGCTACCTCGACGAGCGGATCGACACCGACCAACTAGACGAAAGCCCGGATGCTGACGAACGGCCGCAGCCGATCGATCCGGTGACCGGAAAGCCGAAGAAGTTCGCCTATCCGCCACAGCTCGTCGTGGTCGACGGCGGAGCGCCACAGGTAGCGGCCGCAGCAGCGGCCATGGCGAAGCTCGGCATCGATGACGTGTCGTTGTGCGGACTCGCGAAGCGGTTGGAGGAGGTGTGGCTGCCAGGCCAAGCGGACCCCGTGATCTTGCCGCGTACGAGTGAGGCCCTTTACCTCTTGCAGCGCATCCGCGACGAAGCGCACCGGTTTGCGATCACCTACCACCGGCAGAAACGGTCGCGCTCTGTGGCGCAGAGCGCCCTCGACGGCGTGCCCGGCCTGGGAGAGCACCGTCGCAAAGCGATTCTTCGCACGTTCGGGTCAGTGAAACGTCTCCGCGCGGCGAGCATCGACGAGATCGCGCAAGTGCCCGGTGTGGGGCGCCGAACGGCCGAGGCGGTACACAAGGCCTTGGCAAGTGCGGAGGCGCCGGTCGCGGTTGATCCCACCACCGGAGAGATCATCGAAGACCCGAAAAAGGTGACGCTACGAACGGACACGGACCCACTTGGGGTGGGAGGCTTCGAATCAAGCCCATGAAGAAGTCTTCGCCGTCGTCCGTGCCTGCCGCTCTCGACCTGGTCGTCATCACCGGGCTATCCGGGGCTGGCCGCAGCACCGCCGCCAAATGTCTCGAGGATCTCGGTTGGTTCGTCGTCGACAACCTGCCGCCGTCTCTCGTCGCGACGATGGTCGACCTCGCCAGTCGTTCGCAAGGATCGGTCGACAAGATTGCTGTGGTCGTCGATGTGCGGAGCCGAGGGTTCACGTCCGACGTTCGTGAAGCACTTGCCGAACTGGACGCCAAGGGGATGCGCCCACGCGTGGTCTTTCTGGAGGCCGCCGACGACGCACTCGTACGTCGATTCGACAGTGTGCGTCGACCGCATCCACTGCAGGAGGACGGGACACTCGTCGACGGCATCGCCCGAGAGCGTGAGCTGCTTCGTGATCTGCGCGGTGAGGCCGATCTCGTCGTCGACACAAGCGTTCTCAACGTGCACGAGCTGCGGGCAAAGATCACTGCCGCCTTCGCGGACCCGGCTGCGCACGCATTGCATGCGACTGTGCTGTCGTTCGGTTACAAGTACGGATTACCTGTCGACGCCGACGTGGTGATCGACTGTCGGCTGCTCCCTAACCCGCATTGGGTTGCGGACCTTCGGGCACTCAGTGGACTGGACGCGCCGGTCCGCGACTACGTGTTCGCGCAAGATGGCGCGAACACGTTCATCGACGCATATGCCGGGCTGTTACGTCAGTACGAGCAGGGATACCTGCGCGAGGGCAAGCACTTCGCGACCGTCGCCGTCGGTTGCACCGGCGGTAAGCACCGCAGCGTCGCCATCGCAGAGGAGCTGGGTGCGCGGCTTCGAGCTGACGGCGCCGACGTGCGAGTCGTCCACCGAGACTTGGGTCGGGAGTGAGCGTGTCCGGTCATGCCGCTCCCAGTGTTGTCGCCTTTGGCGGCGGACACGGGCTGTCCGCGTCGCTCGAGGCATTGCGACGGGTGACCAACGACCTCACCGCGGTCGTGACAGTGGCCGACGACGGCGGCTCCAGTGGCCGGCTCCGCCAGGAGCTCGGTGCCTTGCCTCCCGGTGACCTTCGGATGGCGCTCGCGTCGCTGGCCGGCGAGGACGAGTGGGGACAAGCCTGGGCGGCTCTGGCACAGCATCGCTTCGACGCCGGAGGTCTCTCCGGGCATGCCGTCGGCAACCTCGTCATCACTGCACTTGCCGAGCAGCTCGGCGACCCTGTTGCCGCGTTGGACATGGTGGGCCGACTGCTTGGCGCCGCCGGTCGCGTTCTGCCGCTGGCAACGACCGCACTGGACATCGTGGCCGATGTCGTCGGGCTGGACCCCGACGATCCCGGTGCGCCCGTCGAGGTCCGTGGACAGCTCGCCGTCGCGACGACGGCAGGACGTGTCATCGCCGTACGCATCGAGCCACCCGAACCGCCGGCGTGCACAGAGGCCGTGCAGGCAGTGATGGAGGCGGACTGGGTCGTCCTCGGGCCAGGCTCCTGGTTCACCTCGGTGATCCCGCACCTTCTCGTTCCCGAGATGTCTAAGGCGATCACCGGAACGCGCGCGCGTCGCGCCATCGCGCTCAACCTGTCGCCGCAGCCAGGGGAGACCGACGGCTTCTCGCCGGAGACACATCTCGAGGTGCTGGCTGCCCACGCACCGGATCTCGATCTCGATGTCGTCGTGGCCGACGAAGGCATGGTCCGCTCGGGGTGGCAGAGTCTTCGCGAGGCAGCAGCCGGTTTCGGTGCAGAGCTGGTGGTCGCCGACGTCGCGTGCGATGACGGGACGCCGAGACATGACCCGCAGCGGTTGGCCGGGGTCTACGCGGACATTTTCAGGGAGGACAAGGCATGGCGATGACGGCGGCGGTCAAGGACGAACTGGCCCGGCTGCCGGTCACCAAGCCTTGCTGTCGCAAGGCGGAAATGGCGTCACTGCTGCGCTTTGCCGGGGGACTGCACCTCAACAGCGGACATCTTGTCGTCGAAGCTGAGGTGGATGCGGGCGCCATCGCCCGCCGGTTGCGCAAAGACCTGGCCGAGGTCTACGGGCACGCCTCCGAGATGTCCGTCGTCTCCGGCGGTGGGTTGCGCAAGGGCTCGCGCTATCTCGTCCGCGTCACGAAGGACAGTGACGCGCTCGCCCGCCAGACCGGGCTCGTGGACGGCCGCGGTCGGCCGGTGCGTGGGCTGCCACCTCAGGTCGTTTCGGGATCGACCTGTGACGCGGCGGCTGCCTGGCGCGGCGCATTCCTCGCTCACGGCTCACTCACCGAGCCCGGCCGCTCGTCGTCGCTCGAGATCACGTGCCCGGGCCCGGAATCGGCCTTGGCACTGGTCGGCGCCGCCAGGCGGCTCGGTGTCCAGGCGAAGGCTCGCGAGGTCCGCGGCATCGACCGGGTGGTCGTCCGCGATGGTGACGCGATCGGCGTGATGCTGACGAAGCTCGGCGCGCACGACAGCGTGCTGGCTTGGGAGGAGCGGCGGATGCGCCGCGAGGTCCGGGCCACGGCCAACCGACTGGCCAACTTCGACGATGCCAACCTGCGCCGGTCGGCTCGCGCGGCGGTGGCGGCGGGCGCCCGGGTGTCCCGCGCGCTCGAGATCCTGGGCGAAGAGGCTCCGGAGCATCTGCTCTCGGCCGGACGCCTGCGGCTCGAGCACTCGCAGGCCTCGCTCGAGGAGCTCGGCGCCCTCGGTGACCCGCCGTTGACCAAGGACGCGATCGCCGGCCGGATCCGCCGGCTGCTCGCGATGGCGGACAAGCGGGCCGATGATCTGGGCATCCCCAACACCGAGGCCAGCCTGACGCCGGAAATGTTGGAAGGGACTATGTGACACTTGGCGGGTGACCCCAGCAGCAGCCATCCGCACCCTTCGCGCTGCGATCTATACGCGCGTCAGCAAGGACACCTCTGGCCGCGCCCGCTCGCCACGAGAGCAAGAGGCCGACGCGCGCCGCGACTGCGAACGGCTCGGCCTCAGCGTCGCCGGCGTCTATCGCGACAACGACCTAGGCGCCTCGCGCTACTCCGCCAAGGACCGGCCCGAGTACGCCCGCCTGCGCGCCGACATCGAGGCCGGCCGCGTTGACGTCGTCGTCGCGTGGGAGGCCTCCCGGCTCGCCCGTGACACCGAGGTGTTCGGCGAGCTCGCCAAGCTCTGCCGCAAGGCCGGCACGCAACTGCTCATCAATGGCCGCATGCACGACCCCGACGACCCCGACGACGAATTCAACCTCGGCCTAGGGGCACTGCTCGCTCAGCGCGAGGTCGCCTCGACCCGCAAGCGTGTGATGCGCGCCCTCGATGAGAACGCGCGGACGGGCCGAGTGCATGGCCGGTTGCAGTACGGCTACCGGCGCATCTACGACGAGCGCGGTAACCAGCTCGGCCAAGAGCCCGACCCGACCTACGGGCCGGTGGTTACCGAGATGTTCCGGCGCATCGCGGCCGGCGAAACGCTCAACGCCGTCGCTCGCGACCTCAATCGGCGCGGCGTCGACCGGCCCACCGGCGGCAAGTGGGAGGGCGCGCACGTTGCCCACATCGTCAAGCGTCAGAGCTACCTAGGCCACCGCACCCACCACGGCGTCATCACCTACCCGAACGCATGGCCGGCGCTCGTCGACGACGAGACGTGGCACGCCGCGCAAGCGCAGATTGGCGGCCGAGGTGCGCAGGTCAAGGCCGCCGACCGGACGGCCAGGCATCTGCTGTCCGGCATCATCACTTGCGGCGTATGCGGCGGCCGGACGACGTACGACCCCATGCCCGGCCGCAAGCAATCACCGCTCTACAAGTGCCACCGCGGCGCCCATGTGGCCCGTGCCGCGCCTGTGCTTGACGAGGCCGTGCGAATCGTCGTCGTCGAATGGTTGACCACGACCGACGCCGACGCCGTATTTGCGCCCGTCTCAGACGATGGCTCGTCCGAGCGCGCCCATGACGAGGTGGCCGCACTGCGCGGCCGGCTCGACGGTTTCTATGAGGCCGCCATCGCTGGCACCATTACGGCCGAGGGGCTCGCGCGTATCGAGGGGCCACTGCTCGCCCAAATCGCCGAGATCGAACTTGCCGCCAAAGCGCAGGCCACGCACCTGCCGGCCGACCTCATCGCCGTCGTCGGCCGCTCGCGCGAGGAATGCGAGGCGTGGTGGGACGGTAAGGACGTCGAGCAGCAACGCGGCACGTTGCGCGCCCTATTCGCCGAGCTGGCCTTGCTGTCGAAGCGTCGCGAGCCCGGCTTGCCGCCAGGCGCCCTCGGGCTTCGCGTACGCGTTGCCGGTTCAGAGGAGACGCACATTGTCTGACAAGGCCAAGCCGTCGAGCTACGAGACGATTGCCGACGCCGCGACTCGGCATCGCGTGAGCCCTCGCACCATCCGACGCCGCATCGCCGATGGCTCGATCCCGGCCTATCGGTTCGGGCCGACACTCATACGCCTCAACCCCGTCGAGGTTGACGCGGTGTTGCGTCCGATCCCAGCGGCGCGCCAGTCGTGATCGACCGCGACCGACTCATCGACCGCCGGGTTGCGGCAATGTTCGTCGGCGTCGAGCCCGCGACGATTGATGCATGGGTGAAGCGCGGGCGCCTCAAGCGGACGGCAACCGGCCCGCGCGGCCTCGCGCTGTATCGCGTAGGCGCCGTCCTCGACGCCGAGCGCGCAACGCGGCGCGCATCGCGTCGGCCAATTCGACGGCGGCCGGCGCAGCTCTGAAAAACCCCGTACGGGTTGCGGCGGCTACGGGGCGGACGTCCGCCAAATGCCCTAACGTCAATATCTAGAGTGGTGCGCACTACGCGCCCTCAACGAATGGACCGTGTCAGGCATCGTGCCTGCCGGTCCTTTCCTTTTGCCCAGCGTCGAGAGGACCCCTCATGGCCGTTCAGCCGATCCGTGCGCATCTCGCCATGCGTCGCTGGCCCGTCCGCGGGCTCGCCGCCGTCGTCGGCGTCAGTGAGGACCACTTGACGCGCGTCGTCAATGGCGAGCGGCCGGGCTCACCGGACTTGCGACACAAGCTGGCCGCGTTCATCGGCGTCGACGTCGAATCGTTGTTCGCGTGACGCGCATTGCGCCGCGGAGCGTTGTCGCCCTGGCGCGCGTCGTCGTCGGTCGTCGCGGGCGAGGGCGACGCATCCTGCTAGTCCGTTGCCCGTTGTGTTCGGCGCACCACTTCCACCAAGCCGACGTGACTGCGGTTGAGGTGTTGCGCCGCGCGAGCTGCCGGCGCGGCCGCTATCGGGTCCGCATCGGCGGTGCGCCGTGACGTGGACAAAGCTCGACGACGCGTTTAACGATGACCCGCGGCTAATCCAGCTCCCGCGCGGTGTCCGGCTATTGCACGTTGAGGCGCTCGTTTGGTGCAACAAGCACGAGACTGACGGCGCCGTGCCGGCGTACGCCATGCGGCGCGTGAGTGATGAGCCGGACGTGGACGCGGCAATCGGCGCGCTAGTGGACGTCGGCCTCTGGACCGACCTTGGCGACGGCCAGTATCAACTACCGGGCTGGGCCAAGGATGCCAAGCACCAGCGGACCAAGTCCGAGCTAGAGCAGGGTCGCCGCGGTAACCGATTCATTGTCGGGCGCAAGCGCATGCACGACCGCGGCGATCATCGTTGGTGCACGAAAGGCGACTACTGCAAGCTTGGCGCCCTGTCACCAGGTGACGCGGCTCGTTACTCACGAGGTGAGTCAGAGCCTCCTGACCTGACCTGTCCCGACCAGCAGAGGGAAGGGACAAGGTCAGAGCCGCCGGCTAGCGCCGTCGCTCCCCTGGGGGTCGCTCCGGCGCATCCGCCAAGGCTCACGGTTCGGGTTGAGCAATGAGCAATGCCGATCTCTACACCATCGTCATTCGCAAGGGCTTCACGTCCGGTGGCCTGACATTGATCATGGTCAAGGCCGAGGGCCTCGCGAATGCTGATCGGCAAGACTCCGCGCCGGTCGCCGACAAAGAGGCGGCGCGCGCCTACTTGGTTCCGACGCTGGCGCGCATTGGGTGCATGGTCGCCGATTACACGAAGTGCGACGAGGCCATGACGCCTGGGGGCGTCGTCTCATGTACGGGCATTCTTGACGACCCCGAGGCGCGCGACCCCGAGGACCCTGGCGACCTATTTGAGCCGTATAGCGTCTGCCTATTTCTGCACGTCCCCAGCAAGCTGGCCGACACCTGGGTGAAGCGCCTTGCTCGATGGCTAGAGCTGATTAACGCCGAGGCGCCGGCGGGCGCATGACAATGCGGAACACCTCGACACCGCGCGGCCTGTCGCTAGCCGGCTGCCGCATGCTCGCCCGGCGTGTCAATGTGCACGCTCCCTGTCGCCGTCAATGCTCAACCGATTAACGGTAGGCGTTCGGCCGTCATCGGCGCCTCTAACCGCCGCACCCCGTACTGACTTTCTTTCACCACGACCCAAGGAGGGCCGAGCAAGTGAGCGAGCCCACGCAACTAACCCGCGAGGACGTTGAGGCTTTGTTCAAGGCCAAGAAATACGGCGAGATCGAGGCCGCGCGGCTTGACGGCCGCCTCGCCACGTTGCTCGGGCAGACGCCGGCCTCACCCGTTGACCGCCAGTGGACTGCCGAGGACGTCAGGACCGCGACGCGCGAACGCCGTTTCGACGACATCGACGCGGCGCGACGCAATGGCCTATTGGACGACCTACTCAGCGGCAACACCACCGACGCCGCTTAACCCCGAGAGGACACACCCGACCCATGCATCAATACCTAGCCATCGAGAGCGCGTGCGAGTCGTTCGGGGTGCCAATTCCCGACGCCGTTACCAAAGCTGCGACGCTCGCGGCGACATTCGAGGCCGCGCTCGACAAGGCGCAACGTAGCGGCCGGCCCGAGGTGGCCGAGATCGTCGCCGCCACGACTGCCGCGCTCGAAGCCGGCGACAAGCCGGCCGCCATCGACAAGGCCATAACTGCGGCCGTTGACGACATCTTGTCGTACGACGAGCGGCACGCGGCGCGCGTCGATGTGCTGCGACGGCTCGTGTCACACGCAAGCGGCCAAGTCGACCTCTACTGGCGCCACGCCGTTCCATCCGTAGCCGCGGAGCTCGGCCCGATCTTCGACCGCGAGGTTGAGCGATTCCTCGCCGCCTCCGTCGAGTGCGGCGAGGGCATGACCGCCGAGCAGGCGCTAGCGAGTGACCGCGCCGAGGCGTGGCGCACGATGACCGATTCCGCTGCGAAGCTCTCGCACCTGCGCACCGTCCGGCGCGAGCTGGCCCTCGCCGAGAGCACAGCGCCGCTCGCAACGGGCTCGCTCGAAGAATGGTCACTAATCGCGATGATCGACGAGGGCGACACGTGGGCGCGCCGGATACCGGCGAGACTCAGCGGCTTGCCCATCGGCGGCCGTGAGTGGTGGCTCGCACTGGCACAGATGCCAGGCGTGCAGCTCAAGTGGGCGCCGACACGAGCCGAGGCCGACGCGCGCGCCGAGGAAACCCTCCGGCACACAAAGCGCATCGCGGTCGCCCGCGAGAGTGTCATTGCCGGCCAGCCCCGCCCGACTGCCGGCGAGCGAGTGCCCGGCCCGCCGGCCGGCGTCGCGACGCGCTGACGACTTCGACCGGGCGCGCGCGGTGACGCATCTGTGTCGGGTGGCGTTGCTGCCAAGTCCCCAGGGGGCGACGGCGCGCCCGGTCGAACCATTCACTTACACGAGGTCAGCACATTGCAGATGACTGTTCACGGTGTCGCGCGCGTCGGCGCTCGGCGAGCGAAGCGACGCCACAACACCAAACGCGCCCTTGCGCAACGCGCCCGCTGCTGCTCGATTCCGCGGTGCGAGATGGCCGGCGTTGACGCCGGACTGTGTCGACGCCACGCCCGGCGCCAACGTGGGGCGTGCGCGGCCGACGAACCCAACAACTAGGAGATAGCACAATGACCACAGCGACAGTCGACCTCAGCGCGTACGACTGGACTGCGCCACTGAGCCAATGGGACTGGCAGCAGCAAGGCAACTTTGAAACGCTCTTGTCGTTTGTCGTTGTCCAGATGAGGCGACGCGGCAGGTACCACGGGTGGGGCGACATCTCGAACCTCGCCGCGTTTCGCGCGGAGGTGTCGCGCCTCGATCTCACGTCTGTGCCCACCTATATCGACTTTGGCATTGAGGGTGGTCTTAGCCCGCAAGACATCAACACAGCGGCAACCAAGCTGCGCCGCGCCATGGCCCGCAGTGAGGGCTATCCCGGTAACGACAGCGCCGCCAGTTCGCTCTAGAGGGGTGGGGGCAGACCCCCCACCCGGCCCGCTCGGCCCTCGGAAGGTGCTGCGGCTAGCGGTGTGTACGGGTTTTGGCTGGCCGACGTCAACCGAACTTGACGGGCCGTAGGCGCGAATCCCTTTGTTCTGAACGTTTCTTATCCAGTGGGGACACTGAGAGAGGCTCATTTGAGTACCGAAGTTGGCAGCGCCGTAGTCACGCTGCTCCCGTCAATGCGCGGTTTTTCGGCCGCCGCACAAGCAGAACTTGGCAAATCTGGCCTCGACCGCACCGTCGCCAACGTCGCAACGCGCGGCGCGGCGAGCGCGGGCGCCAAGGCCGGCGGCCTGTTCTCGCGCGCGTTCGCCAGAGTGCAAGCGCGCGCGGGTAGCGGTATCTACGTCGCCGGCTTGCTGCGCAACCTGCGCACCTATGGCTACGCCCTGGCCGGCGTCACGTCGCTGACTGTCGGGCTAGGCCTCAAGACGGCGTCGGCATTCGAGCAGGCCCGCATCGCCTTTGCCACCATCCTCGGATCGGCACGCAAGGCGCGCGCATTGTTCGGCTCGCTCGTCCAGTTCGCCAAGGTCACGCCGTTTGACGTGCCCGGCATCGTCACGGCCTCACAGCAGCTCTTGGCGTACGGGTTTCGCGCCAAGCAGGTGCTACCTATCCTGCGCTCGCTCGGCGACGCATCCGCCGGCCTGTCGCTCGGCACCGACGGCTTGCAGCGCGTCGTGCAGGCCATCGGTCAGATCCAAGCCAAGGGCCGGCTGCAGTCGCAGGAGCTCTTGCAACTCACCGAAAACGGCATCCCGGCGCTGACGATCCTCGCCAACAAGTTCGGCGTGACACAAGCCGCGCTGCTCAACCTTGTGCAGAAGGGGCTTGTTCCGGCCAACAAGGCCATCCCCGCGTTGCTGTCCGGCCTTGAGACGGGCACCAAGGGCGTCGCCGGCGCAACCGCCAAGTTCGGCGGCCTCATGCGCAAGCAGTCCAAGACGCTCGGTGGAATCTTCTCGAACCTCAAGGATTCCATCAGTATCGGCCTCGCCCGCGCGGTGCAGCCGCTCGTGCCGGTGCTCAAGCAGGCGCTACCGCACGCGGCGGCCGCTCTAAGTCGGGCGATGCGGCAGGCCGGGCGCGACCTCGGCGAATTCCTGCACGGCCTCGGCGTCGCTAAGGACCGCAGCAAGGGCACCGTTACGGGTTTCGAGCAGTTCGGCAGCGCCGTGCGCACGGCCGCGCATTGGCTCGCGGTCGCCGGCCGGTTCGCCGCCAAGCATGCCGGCACGTTCGCGCGTCTCGGCGTCGCACTATTCGCGGCCGTGGCAGCGAGCAAACTGCTGGCCGTCGCGATGATCGCGGTTAACGCGGCTATGGACGCCAACCCCGCCGGTGCCATCGTGCTGGCCGTCGAGGCGCTCGCCGGCGCGTTCGTGTTCGCGTGGACCAAGAGCGAGAAGTTCCGCGACATCGTCAAGGGTGTGTTCCACGTCCTCGAACGTGTCGCGGGCGAGTGGGTCACGATCAATGTCGAGGCGTTCAAGTTCGTGTTCGACGCCATGACGCGATTCGCCGGCGGCATCATCCACGTAGCGGCCAAGGCGTTCGGCTGGGTGCCCGGCATCGGCCCGAAACTCAAGGGCGCGGCCAAGGCGTTCGACGCGTTCGGCTCGCACGTCGACGGCCTGCTCTCCACCGTTGCCGACCACGCCTCAGGCTGGGGCGCCAAGGCTGGCAGCAATTGGAACACCGCGTTCATGAATGCCGCGGGATTCGGCACGGGCAAGAACAGCCCGTTCCGCGACCCCGGTCACCCTGGCTATCTCGGCCCGGTCAAGCACGCCAAAAAAGCCGGCACGGACGCCGGCTCGGCAATCGGCAGCGGCATCGGCGATGGCATCTCCTCGGGACTCGACAAGTCGGCCGGCAAGGTTGCGCAGTCGACGCAGTCGCTCGTGAGCAAGATCCTCGGGCCGCTCACGGCGATGCGCGCCAAGGCGCAGCAGCTCGTTTCGTCGATTGTGCAGTCCATCTCGGGTGACACCGGGTTCGGCGCGTTGCTCTCGCAGACTGACTCGCTCGGCGCGGCGTTCGGCCTGAGCATTGGGGGCATCCTCGGCGAGCTCACCGGCCAAAAGCGCGCCGTCGCCAAGTTCCGCAACGAGCTGCGCACCCTCGAAAAGCGCGGCCTGTCCGACAGCGCCGCGCAGGAGATTGCCGGCGAGGGCCTCGCGCAAGGCGGTGCATTCGCACAGACGCTCATGGGTGCGACGCGGCGTCAGCTCCGCGAAATCTCGGCGCTGCGCAGCGAGACAAACAAGGCCGCGCACGGCATCGGCGTGGACTTCGCCCGCGACAAGTACGGGTCGCGGATCGTCCGCGAGCTGGCCCGCACACACCGCGCCGTCGAGAATGCCGCCAAGAGCACCTCACTGTCAGACAAGACCGTGCGCCGGCTCGAAAAGGCGTACAAAGATGCGGCTAAGTCTGTTCAGCCGTACGTCAAGCCCTCCGAGCTCGACCACCGTCACGGCCAGAAAGTGAGGCAGCACTCGTGAGCATGGATGCCACCACGGAGGCCGCACACCGGCTCATCGTGTCGTCGCTCGTCGACTATGTGTCGGCGGGCGACGACGACGTCGACGCGGATATGGACGTTGACATTGTCGGCGGCCATCAAACGGCGTTCATCACGGCATGTATCGAGCGAGTCGGCCGCGACCGCATCGAGACGCGTGAGGGGCTTGGCGAATTCATCGAGCTCGTCATCGGCGAGCTACTGCTCACCGGCGGCCTGTTATTCAAGGTCGCGTTCGAGGCGTTCGTTGCCGACGACGTAGCCGACCGCGACCCGAACCGCGCCGTCGTGTTTGCCACGATGGCCGACGGCGCCGGCTCGCTGCTTGCGCAATCCGACGACGAGTGATGTACGGGTTTCAGTCGTCGTAACCGAGGCCGAGCGCGCGTTACTCGCCGAGCACGCCGAACACGGCACCGAGGATCAGAACGGCGTCACGCTCGCCGAAAGCCTCGGTTACCGCGGCGTCGTAATCCTCGGCGTCGATGAGGCCGGCCCGATACATCAGAGTCGCGGCGTCGAATGTCACCCAAGGGTTAGCGTTAGACATGACGGGGGGCCTCCTACATAGGTCCGTCGTCTAGGCCGGGTGAGGTGTTCACACACCTTGCCCGGCCGCCTCGCTATTTGCGGCGGCAGTGCCCGTCCTACACCGACGGTGCGTCGCGGTCTAGCGATTCTCACGATTGAGACGCGTGAGGCAGTGCGGGCGGCTCGTCGTCGCAAGTGATCGTCACGTGTTGCTCTTGGTCAATCGTGACGTGCGGGGGTGGCTCGCCCGGCGCTTTTGCGGCGCCCTCGATCTGCAACGTGCCGGCCACGACCGTGACGAGCATCACGAGGCGCCCCATCCACTGCCAGAATTGATGTGCGGGGGTCCCCTCGTCGCGCGACTCGGTGATGAGCTCGTCGGCAACGTCAGAACGTCGTTTCAAGGCGCCGACGGTGCGGTCGAAGGCATCCTCAACGCCCTTGATGCCCTCGACGCGCGCCAACCTGAGGGCGCGCTCTATAGCGGAGACATGCTCCACAACCAGCGACTTAGTGGCCTCACTCAGCGACGACGCGACCACGTTGTCGAGCAGCTCATACGTGCTCTTTAGCAGGCGCCCGGCGTCGTCCGGCTTGAGCTTCCGCTCGGGCGTCGTACGGCGAATGACAGATGAGCACAGCCGCAGGCTGTAGAGGGCGTCATCCCTGATGCCTTGCTGCAGATTCTCAACCGGGACGTTGAGGTTTTGCAGTTGTGTTAAGGCCGACTCAATGGCGGGGAAGTGCTCTAGGAGTAGGTCCGCGTCCTCGTCCGGCGCCCGTCCAATCAAGGCCTTGACCTGCGCCGGTAGCCGGACGATTGCGCTGATGGCGAGCGCGATGTCCGGGTAGTCATCCGGCCAGTCGAGACGGAGCACCTTGGCCAGCGCCTTACCGATCGGGTCGGGCTTAGGCTCGGCACGGAGCTCGTTGAGTACGTCGTGGAGGCGCCCGGCCGGATCATTGGGAATGGCCGGCAGCTCGGGCCGCTGCCCCTCGGTCACGTCAGTCTCCCCGTTCGGCGTCGCGCGGTTGCGCCCCCGTAGCCACCCCTGACGGTAGGCTTCCGGTGAGTCGAAATGACGGCGACACGCCCACCGAGGCGGTTTCAGCCTTTCCCCGGAGATGCTCGCCGACGTCCCCTAGTAACCTCGGCTCTACAGGGGATCGTCGTACACGAGGAGAGCAGCGTGGCCACTCGGGTAGGTATCAACGGCTTCGGGCGGATTGGCCGGAACTTCTTCCGGGCCGTCGCAGCCAGCCGCTCCGGCGAGCTGGAGATCGTCGCCGCCAATGACCTCGGCGACGTCGCGACCATGGCCCACCTGCTGAAGTACGACACCGTCCTCGGCACCTTCGGTGAGGACATCAGCACGACCGACGAGGGCATCCGCGTCGGCGATAAGACCCTGAAGATCCTCGCCGAGCGGGACCCGGCGAAGCTGCCGTGGGCCGACCTCGGCGTTGACATCGTCATCGAGTCGACCGGGCACTTCACCAACGCCGAGGATGCGCGCAAGCACATCGACGGCGGCGGCGCGAAGAAGGTCATCATCTCGGCGCCGGCCAAGGGTGAGGACGCGACGTTCGTCATGGGCGTCAATGACGGCGACTACGACCCGGCCAAGCACAACGTGGTCAGCAACGCTTCGTGTACGACGAACTGCGTCGCGCCGTTGGCGAAAGTCCTGCACGACTCGTTCGGCATCGTCAAAGGCTTCATGACGACGATCCATGCCTACACGAACGACCAGGTCATTCTCGACTTCCCGCACAAGGACTTGCGCCGGGCGCGGGCTGCGGCGCAGAACATCATCCCGACGACGACCGGTGCGGCGAAGGCGGTGTCGTTGGTTCTGCCGGATCTGAAAGGCAAGCTCGACGGCTTCGCGTTGCGGGTGCCGGTGCCCGACGGTTCGGTCACCGACCTCGTCGTCGAGCTGGCGCGCGAGGCGAGCAAAGAAGAGATCAACGCGGCTTACAAGCAGGCAGCGGAGGGCGAGCTCAAAGGGCTGCTCTACTACACGGAAGACCCGATCGTCTCGAGCGACATCGTCGGTTCGCCCGCGTCGTGCACCTTCGACGCGCAGCTGACGATGACGCAAGGCACGCAGGTCAAGGTGGTCGGCTGGTACGACAACGAGTGGGGATATTCGTGCCGCCTCGCCGACCTCGCGGCGCTCATCGCCGGCAGGATCGGCTAGCGACCCGTGCCCGAACTTCTCGGCGTCGACACTCTCGGCGACGTCGACGGCAAACGTGTCCTTGTTCGGTCCGATCTCAACGTCCCCCTCGAGGGACCGGACGACGAGCGGCGCATCACCGACGACGGGCGCATTCGTGCCAGCGTTCCGCAGATCGCGGCGTTGCTCGACAAGGGCGCACGCGTGCTGGTGTGCGCCCACCTCGGTCGACCCAAGGGTGCGCCGGAGCAGAAATACAGCCTTGCCCCGGTCGCGCGACGTCTCGGCGAGTTGCTGGGACGCGACGTCGAGTTGTTGCGTGACTTCGCGGCAACACCCTCAGCCGAGTTGGGATTGTTCGAGAACGTCCGATTCGACCCGCGGGAGACCAGCAAGGACGACGCCGAGCGCGGCGCGTTCGCCGACCTTCTCGTCGCACATGCGGACGCCTACGTCGACGACGCCTTCGGTGCGGTCCATCGCAAGCACGCAAGTGTCTACGACGCGGCGATGCGCTTGCCGCACGCCGCCGGCGAACTCGTTGCTCGCGAGGTCGCGGTGCTGCGTCGGCTCACCGAGTCGCCGGGTCGTCCGTATGTCGTCGTGCTCGGTGGCTCGAAGGTGTCGGACAAGCTCGCTGTCATCGAGAGCCTGCTGTCGAGGGTCGATCGCCTCCTTGTCGGCGGTGGCATGTGCTTCACGTTCCTTGCCGCGTTGGGGCACGAAGTAGGCGACTCGCTGCTCGAGGCCGATCAGGTCGACGCCGCGCGTCGCTTCATCGACAGTGGAAAGGTTGTCCTCCCGGTCGATGTCGTGGTCGCCACCGAGATCGCCGACGACGCAGCGACCGAGACTGTTGCCGCCGACTCGATCCCGGCCGGCCGCAAGGGTCTGGACATCGGTCCGGCAACCGTGTCGCTGTTTGCCGACGCGCTGGCCGGAGCCCGCACGGTGTTCTGGAACGGCCCGATGGGTGTCTTCGAAGTCGCGCCGTTCGCGGCCGGCACGCGAGGCGTGGCTTCAGTGATCGCCGATCTGCCGTCGGCGCTGACCGTCGTCGGCGGTGGCGACTCAGCGGCTGCCGTTCGCGCGCTCGGGATCGACGAAGACAAGTTCGGACACATCTCCACTGGCGGTGGCGCCAGCCTGGAGTACCTCGAAGGTAAGTCCCTGCCCGGTCTCGACGTCCTCCAGGAGAGTTAGTGCCGCCACGGACCCCGCTGTTCGCGGGCAACTGGAAGATGAACCTCAACCACCTCGAGGCCATCGCGTTTGTGCAGAAGCTTGCCTACACGTTGTCGGACAAGGACTTCGACACGAAGGAAGTCGTCGTCCTTCCGCCCTTCACCGACTTGCGCAGCGTGCAGACGCTCGTCGACGGTGACCGGCTTCGTGTCGGATATGGCGCACAAGATCTGTCGCCATACGACAGCGGCGCCTACACCGGTGACATCGGCGGGCCGATGCTCGCCAAGCTCGGCTGCAGCTACGTCGTCATCGGTCACAGCGAACGACGGCAGTACCACCACGAGGACGACGCCGTCGTCAACGCGAAGGTAAAAGCAGCTGTCCGAAACGGAATTGCGCCGATTCTCTGTGTTGGAGAAAGCCTGGACGTTCGCCGCGAAGGCGGACAAGTTGCGCATTCGACCGGGCAGTTGCGTGCGGCGCTCGACGGCGTGACCGCCGACCAGGCGCGCACCCTTGTCGTGGCCTACGAGCCGATCTGGGCGATCGGCACCGGTGAGGTGGCGACGCCCGAGGACGCCCAAGAGGTCTGCGCCGAGCTGCGCACGGCATTGGCGGAGGTCTACTCCGGCGACCTCGCGGACGGGGTGCGAATTCTCTACGGCGGGTCGGTGAAACCGGACAACGCCACGGCCATCATGGGCATGGCCGATGTGGACGGTGCCCTCGTCGGCGGGGCGAGCCTATCGGTCGAGGACTTCGTGTCCATCGTGCGGTTCGAGCGGCTCGGATAGCCCCTGTCTATCGATGCGGCGACGACATGGTCACTGTCTGATCACGATTTATCGACGCGCTGGGCCAGGACGTTTGCAGGTGCCGACACCGGGCCTAGGTTAATTTCGCTCGCCGTTTCGCCGGTGGCCGTACGACGGCGCCCGACGAAACGCAAACACAGATGCGGAGTGCATCCTCCGCGATAAGGAGAGTGTCGATGCAGACACGGACAAGAGGAGCGACGGCTGTCGCTGGCCTCGCCGTCTGCGCCGTTGTAGCCACAGCCTGTGGTGGCAGCAGCAGCGGTGGAGGGGCGACGCCTGGACAGTCGACGGGCTCCAGCAGCGGTTCTTCTGGCTTCCAGAAGATCGCGGACAATGACACGGGAACGCCGGTAACCGGCGGCACGCTCAACGTCCTGAGCAGTGGCGACACGGACTTCCTGGACCCGAACGTCACCTACTACTCGTTCGGCTACCAGATGGTGCGCCCCTGGTCGCGTGGGCTCTACGCCTACCCAGACGTCGAAGGCCACCAGACCGACGTCGTCCCCGACCTGGCCACCGCACTGCCGGACGTCAGCTCGGACGGCAAGACCGTCAAGATCACGCTTCGTGACGGCGTTTTCTGGAACACCTCGCCGAAGCGGCAGGTCACCGCGGCCGACGTCGTTCGTGGCGTGAAGACGGCCTGCAACCCGGCCCAGCCGTTCGGTGGTCTTCCTGACTTCGACTTCCTGATCCAGGGCTACAAGGACTTCTGTGCTGGCTTCGCCAAGGTGAAGACGACGGCGGCGGACATCGGCAACTACACGGAGAAGACAGACCTTCCGGGTATCACGGTCGACCCGTCGAACCCGCAGACGGTCATCTTCCACCTCACGCAGCCGGCGGCGTACTTCCCGTACATGCTCGCGCTGCCGACGTTCTCGCCGCGTCCGAAGGAGATGGACGCTTACGTGCCGGCGAGCACGCAGGCGGCTCAGCACACCATCGCTGACGGCCCCTACATGGTGCAGTCCTACCAGCCGACCAAGTCGATCACGTTCGTTCGCAACCCGGTGTGGGACGCGAACACCGACCCGGTCCGCAAGGCCTACGTCGACAAGATCACGGTCACGCTGACCGCGGACCGTACCGTCGGTCTCAAGCAGCAGCAGGCCGGTTCGGTTACCGCCGACGTCTGTGAGCTGTGTGTGGCTGCGACCGATGTTCCGGGTCTGCTCAACGACCCCGGTCTGACGGTTCAGTCCGACATCTCGAGCAACCCTTACGTTCTGTTCAACACGGTGTCGCCGAACAACGGCGGCGCGCTCGGCAAGGTCGAGGTTCGGCAGGCTCTGTCCTACGCCCTCAACCGGGCGCACCTTCTCCAGGTCGCCGGTGGCACGCGCCTCAACGTTGCGCTCAGCCATGTTCTTCCCGCCCAGATCCACGGTGGCGAGAAGAACTTCGACGACTACCCGAACGACCCCGCCAAGGCCAAGCAGATGCTCCAAACTGCTGGCGCCAGCAACATGACGCTGAAGTTCCTGTACCGGCCGTCCTCGGAGACCTCGAAGAAGATGTTCCAGGTCATCCAGCAGGACCTCGGAGCTGTCGGTGTCAAGGTCACGGGCGTTCCGGCTGAGGACGCGGACTTCTACACCAAGTACCTGCAGAAGCCCGATTCGGCCAAGGGTGGCCAGTGGGACCTCTCGCTCGCAGGTTGGGGTCCGGACTGGTACGGCGACGCCGCACTGTCCTTCTTCGCTCCGTTGTTCGACGGTCGCGTTCAGCCCCCGGCGTCTAGCGACTTCGGCCTGTTCAACGACCCGAAGACGAACGCCTGCATCGACGCAGCCAAGGCCGCGACGACCAGTGCTGCAGCCAACACCAAGTGGACCGAGTGTGACCACGACGTGATGGCGGCAGCGGCGTTCTTCCCGATCACCAACCCGAATGGAGCGGTGTACCACCCGCCGTTCGTTCACCACACCGTGTTCATGCCGTTGCTTCAGGGCTACGACTGGACCAACCTGTGGCTGGACAAGGACAAGCAGGGCGGCTGAGCCGTCCGGCTGAGTTCTGAGCAGTAGTTCCGACCGGCCGGCGCCTTTCCCTCGGGTTGGGCGTCGGCCGGACGGATTTCGGGTTAATGTTCGGACTGCCAAGAATTAGTGAGGCGGGCGGGGAAGGACACCAACGTGGCACTTCTCGAAGTTGAAGATCTGCACGTCTCCTTCAATACCCCGGACGGCATCCTCAAGGCCGTTCGCGGGCTGAGTTTCAGCGTTGACGAGGGCAAGACGCTGGGCATCGTCGGGGAGTCCGGCTCCGGAAAGAGCGTCTCGACCCAGACGATCATGGGCTTGACCCGCGGGGCGCGGATCTCGGGCCAGGCCCGTTTCCAGGGCCAGGATCTGCTCGGGATGTCGAGCAACCAGCTTCAGCAGATCCGTGGCGCCAAGGTCGGCATGATCTTCCAGGACCCCCTGTCGAGCCTGCACCCCTATTACCGCGTCGGCTGGCAGATCGTCGAGATGATCCGCGCGCATGACAAGTCGGTGTCGAAGGGGAAGGCCCAGGCGCGTGCGATCGATCTGCTTCGGCTGGTCGGCATCCCGCAGCCTGAGCGGCGGGTGCACGACTTCCCGCACCAGTTCTCGGGTGGTATGCGCCAGCGCGCGATGATCGCGATGGCGATGGCGCTGAATCCCATTTTGCTCATCGCGGACGAACCGACTACTGCACTTGACGTAACTGTGCAGGCGCAGGTGCTGAAGGTCATGCAGCGCCTTCAGGATGAGTTCGGCACCGCCATCGTCATGATCACGCATGACCTAGGCGTGATCGCCGAACTGGCGGACGATGTTGTCGTGATGTACGCCGGCAAGGTCATGGAGCAGGCTGACCGCAACACGGTGTTCTACGAGCAGCACAACCCCTACACCGAGGGTCTGCTGCTCTCGCTGCCGGCCTACGGCGGCGAGCGGGAGCGGTTGGTGCCTATCGCCGGGCAACCGCCGAGCCTCATCACGTTGCCAGAAGGATGCCCGTTCCGACCCCGTTGTCCTTACGCGTTCGACAAATGCGTCGAGGAACCACCGCTTGGTGACGTCGGTAAAGCGACGCACCAGTCAGCGTGCTGGCTGCCAACTGACGCGAGGCGACGCAAGCGACTCCGGCAACAGTTGCTGGCGCAGAACGACGAGCCGGCGGAGGCATCGTGAGCGAGGCAGCGCCCACCCCGGCGGCCCCCTCGCCGGCGGCGCAGAGCAGCAACGAGGTCCTGCTGCACGTCGACGACGTCGTCAAGTACTTCCCGGTGCAGTCCGCCGGGCTGCTCTCTCGATCCCGTGACGTCGTCCATGCCGTTGACCACGTCAGCCTTGAAGTGCGTCGGGGCGAGACACTCGGCCTCGTCGGCGAGACAGGCTGCGGGAAGTCGACTCTGGCCCGCTGCATCATGCGTCTTTACGACCTGACGTCGGGGACGATCGTCTTCGACGGCAAAGACATCTCGAAGATGACGGTCCGGCAGATGCGACCCATCCGCCGCGACATGCAGATGATCTTCCAGGACCCTTACGGCTCGCTGAACCCTCGACGCCGTGTCGGCTCGATCATCGGCGACCCCTACGCGATCCACGGCCTTGCGGACGGCAAGGAGCGCAAGCGTCGCGTGCAAGAGGTCATGGAGCTCGTCGGCCTCAACCCGGAGCACTACAACCGGTTCCCGGCCGAGTTCTCCGGCGGGCAGCGGCAGCGAATTGGCGTCGCCCGCGCGTTGGCGCTGCGCCCGAAGCTCATCGTCTGCGACGAGCCGGTGTCTGCGCTCGACGTGTCGATCCAGGCACAGATCATCAACCTGCTCGCGGACCTGCAGGACGAGCTCGACCTGACTTACATCTTCATCGCGCACGACCTGTCGGTCGTCCGCCACGTCAGTGACCGCGTCGCTGTCATGTACCTCGGCAAGGTGGGGGAGCTCGGTGAGGTAGAGGGTGTCTACGGGCATCCCCGGCACCCCTACACCAACGCGCTGCTGTCCGCCGTACCGCTGCCGGACCCGGCCACCGCGTCCGAGCGCGAGCGCATCATTCTCGTCGGCGATGTGCCGTCGCCGATCGCGCCGCCGAACGGTTGCCGGTTCCACCCGCGCTGCCCGAAGGCGAAGGATCTTTGCGTGCACGAAGACCCGCCGCTGATCCCGAGACTCGACGACCCGGAGACGCATGTCGCCGCGTGCCATTTCCCAGTGGCGGACGGCGAGAACATCGCCGACTCGACGCCGGAGATCAGCATCGAGGATCGGGTGGTAGAAGAAGGTCTGGTGGGCAATGTCTGAGCCAGCGATTGTCGTGCTTCGCGTGCGAAGAATTGAGGTGCGGCCATGACTATCGGCGACATCGTTTCTGCGACCCCTGTTTCTGAAGAGGGGCCGTTGGCCGTAGGGCCAGAGGGCGCGAAGAAGATCGAAGGCCGCAGTCCGTGGAAGCTGGCATTCGAGCGGTTGCGCCGCGACCGCGCGGCCATCATTTCCCTGGTCGTGATCTTCCTCATCGTGCTGATGGCGATCATCGCGCCGGTCTTCAAGCACCTGACCGGCCATCCGCCGAACCAGCAGTACTTTGACATCGGGCTCACTCAAGACGGCCTTCCGCGGCCACCTAACGGCACCTTCCTGCTCGGCACCGACGACCTCGGTCGCGACATTCTCGTGCGCATCGCGTACGGCGCCCGGATCTCGCTGCTCGTCGGCGTCGTTGCCACATTCCTGACCGTGAGCATCGGCACGATCATCGGCTTGGCCGCCGGCTACTTCGGCAAGATCGTTGACACGATTCTCTCGCGGTTGATCGACGTCATGCTGTCGATCCCGTTCCTGCTCTTCGCTATCTCGCTCGCGTCGATCTACCACGCCGGGTTGAAGATCGTGATCATCGTTCTCGCGATCTTCAGCTGGTCATCGGTTGCTCGTATCGTCCGCGGTCAGGTGTTGTCCATCCGCGAGCGGGAGTACGTCGAAGCCGCGAGGTCCATCGGCTCCGGACCTTGGCGCATCATGATCATCGACATCCTGCCCAACGTGATCGCGCCGATCATCGTCTACACGACGCTGTTGATTCCGGTGACGATCGTCGGCGAGGCAACCCTGTCGTTCCTCGGCGTCGGCGTGCAGCCGCCGACGGCGGACTGGGGCGACATGATCGCCGAGGCGCAGAACAACTACCACGCGTGGTGGTTCATCGTCTTCCCGAGCATCGCGCTTCTCATCGCCACCCTCGCGTTCAACATCTTCGGCGACGGCGTGCGGGACGCATTCGACCCGCGTAGCGACCGACTGTTCAGCTAGGAGTCTGACGTGGTTCGCTTCCTGATCCGGCGTATCCTGCTCGGCTTGCTGGTGCTGTTCTTGGTCTCTGTCGCCGTGTTCTACATGTTCTTCAAGCTCAACTCGTCCGGTCCGGCGTCGGTGGCTAGCCGCATCTGTGGCAAGCAGTGCAACGCCCAGCAGATCCGCGCGATCGAAGAGCGGCTCCATCTCACTGACCCGCTGCCGCAGCAGTACTGGTACTTCCTCTTCGGCTATCCCGGCGAGGAGTCACCTAACGGCATCCCGGTCAACCACGGGTTGTTGCACGGTGACCTCGGCTACAGCTACATCAACCAGCAGAGCGTCAACTCGATCCTCAAGGACGCCTTCCCGATCACGCTGTCGTTGGCCATCGGCGCCGCGGTGCTGTGGCTGTTCATGGGCCTTGCTTCGGGCATCTGGTCCGCGATCCGGCCTAGATCGCTGCTCGACAGAACGTTCACGTTCACGGCGTTGTTCTTCTATTCGATGCCGACATTCGTGCTCGGTCTGGTGTTGCTGCTGTTGCTCTACTACCAGCTGACCATTCACGGAGTGTCCTGGTTCCCGGCGCAGGGGTATGTCGCCTTCACGGACAACCCTGCTTCCTGGGCTCAGCACCTGCTCCTGCCGTGGTTCACGCTGGCTGCGGTGACATCGGCGGCCTACACCCGGCTGACACGCGGATCGATGCTCGACGTACTCGGCGAGGACTACATCAGGACCGCTCGGGCCAAGGGGCTGACCGAACGGCGGGTCGTGTTCCGGCACGGCCTTCGTGCCGCGTTGACACCGATCGTGACCCAGTTCGGCATCGACTTCGGCACCCTGCTCGGTGGCGCGATCATCACCGAACGGGTGTTCGGCCTGCCCGGCCTGGGGTTCCAGGCGGTCCGCGCCATCACGAGCAACGACCTGCCGATCATCATCGGCGTCGTGGTCATCGCCACGACGGCGATCGTCATCGCCAACCTGATCGTGGACATCCTCTACGCGGTCCTGGACCCGCGCGTCCGACTACACTGAGGACGCTCGAGTCCGCGACCCTGCCGGGGAATAGTTAATGTCGATCCTGGTCTCCATAGTGCTGGTCATCACGAGTGTCGTGATGATCCTGCTGATCCTGCTGCACCGAGGTAAGGGCGGCGGCCTCTCGGACCTGTTCGGTGGCGGTGTCTCCTCGACACTGTCCGGTTCGTCCGTGGTGGAGAAGAACCTCGATCGGATCACGATCTTCACGGCGATCGTCTGGATCGCATCCATCATCGCCGAGGGGCTTGTTCTCAAGCACAACCTCTAGCTGTTGAGTGCGACGAAAAGCGCCGTTAGTGGGTCGCTAACGGCGATCTTCGTCGCACTCAACATTGTTTCAGGCGCGGCGGTGGCGGAGGCGGAGGCCTACCGCTAGGACTGCGGCGCCGATGAGGGCGAGCAGCACTGGCACCGGGGACTCCGGGACGGCCGGCGGCGGCGTGGACCCGAGCTCGCTGGTGAAGCCGGTGAAGGCGTGGCCGGCGCTGCCGTCCGGCTGGTCGCTCGTGTAGGCGATCGAGTCGAGGCTGGTCGCCGGGCTGATCGTCAGCCCGAAGTCGTCGAGCAGGTTGCGCGACCCGTCGCTGTTGCAGCCGCTGCCGTGCGTGCATAGATAACCGCGGTGGATGGTGTCGGAGACCTGCTCGGTGGCAAGCGTCTGACCGCCGTCCGTGGACCGGGCCAGATAGACCGCCCACGGGGCCCCGGCCGCTGAGCCCGGAGCGCCCATGACGTTCGCGTCGTTCGAGTCGCCGGCCCGGTCGGTGCCATACCACGCCACGTCAACGCGCCCGGCGTCGCCGCCGGCGACGGTGGGATAGACCGCGCTCGTGCCGGCGGGGTTGAGCTGGGTGGAGGGAGACCAGGTCTGGCCGCCGTCATGCGACACGTTGAGGTAGGAGTTCTTCGAGTCGCTCCACGTGAAGTAGACGGTGCCGGCGGCGTCCGTCGCGACGGTGGCCGCCCAGACGAGCGTCGAGCCGCTCGGGTCGTTGACGACCGGATAGTCCTTGAACGTCGTACCGCCGTCGGTGCTGACAGAGACGACGTACTGCGTGCCCTTCGGGCAGTTGGAAGCGTTCGCGTTGGTGACGATGTCGTCAGCTGACTGAACCGTGCACACGCTGCCGGGCACGTAGAGCGCGTGCGAGTGAGGGTCGACGGCGATCTTGTTGAAGCTGTTGCTCAACCCCGGGAACGTGCTCAGCGTGAGGGTGGTCTGGTTGACCGGGTCGAGCGTCGCGCCCATGCCTTGCGGCACCTGACCGGCGGTGCAGACGTCGTACTTGCTGATCGTCGGCGTGAACAGCGGCAGCTGGTGATAGGCGAGATAGACCGTGCAGGGTCCGTCGGCCGCGAGCCACGGGCGGTCCTGCGCTGGGATGCCGCCCAGCTGGTTGACCGTCCAGGTCTTGCCACCGTCAGCCGACCACGCGAGGCTGCTCGCGCCGAGCCAGAGGCTTGTCGCATAGACGTTGTAGAAGCCGGCCGAGTTCTTCTCCGGCGCGACCGCCAGGTCCGTGTCTTCGCCGGCGGCACCCGACTGGTTACCGTTCGCGAACGGGTCAGCGACCCACTGATAGGTCTGGCCGCCGTCGGTCGACGTCCAGATGTCGGCGCCGGTGAGCAAGCCGTTGGAGGCGCGCGGATCGTCGGACGCGTATGGCGCGACATCGGACGCGACCCAGAACTGGCCGTTCGGGGCAACGCCCATGCCGGGCTCGCCGTCCTCGTCGCGGGTGAGCACCGGCGTCGTCGACCGCGCCGGCGGAAGCGGCGCGCCGCCGGTCCAAGCCGGCGAGGCGGCGGTGTCGGCATGCGCACTCAGCGCCGACATCGGCGAGAGGGCGAGGAGCATCACTCCGGACAGTGAGAGGGCGCGAGAGGTCCACGTACGGCTGGGCATGACGCTCCTGGGCGAGAACGGTCAAGTGACCGCACACTTCGCCGTCCGCGTCCGTTCCCCTGCCTGCGGCCGTAGCTAGGGGGATGCGATGCGGGCGAGGGAGGGTGGGAGTCGGCTAGCGGCTGCACGGTCCAGAAGCCAGAGTGTGCGCGCCCGGCCGCTGACGCCGGCCGCCGGCAGCTGCGTCGGACCCGCACCTCCGAGTGCCATGCGGGCCGCGCCGGCCTTTTCCTCACCGGCGGTGATGAGCCAGACCTCGCGCGCCGCGTTGATGGCACCGAACGACATCGACAGGCGCGTCGGTGGCGGCTTGGGTGCGCCGCGCACCGGGATCACGATCCGGTCGTCATACAGCGCCGGCGCGCCGGGGAACAACGACGCGATGTGCCCCTCGGGCCCCACACCGAGCAGCAGGACGTCGAACGACGGCACCGGGCCGTGGTCCTCGGGCCGGGCCGACTTTGCCAGCTGGTCGGCGTATGACGCCGCCGCCGCGTCGACGTCGTCCCCGACCTTTCCGTCGCTGGGCGCCATCGGGTGCACCCGCTGCGGGTCCAGGTCGACGCTGTCGAGGAGCGCCTCGCGCGCTTGCGTCTCGTTGCGTTCCGCGTGACCGGCCGGCAGGAAGCGCTCGTCGCCCCACCAGACGTCGAGCTCCGACCAGTCGATCGCGTCGCGCGCGGGGGAGGCGGCCAGCTCGCGCAACGTGGCGATGCCGATGCCGCCGCCGGTGAGGACGACCGACGCCTGGCCGCGAGCAGCTTGGGCGTCGACCAGTGCCGTCACCAGGCGCGCAGCGACAGCTTTCGCGAGCAGTGCGGCATCGCGGTGGACGACGACGAGCGGGGGGCTCAAGCGCTGCTCCCCGTCGTGCCGGCCGGCACCGATCCCTCCGCTCCCTCCGCCCCCCACGCCGGATCGCGCCAGACATGACTGCGGGTCGGCGGCCGCTGGTCCAGCCCGGTGACACCTGTCGCCGCGGCCAGCGCGTCCGCATAGACATAGTCCGGGTCCATCCGGCGAAGCTCTTCAGCGAGCAGATCACCGAGATCGCGGCGGGGGAGCGGCAGCTGCCGCTCCGGCTCGTCGCCGCGCGAGAGCGTCGCGAGGCGGCCGTCTGGACGCGTCACACCGATGCGATAGCTGCTGCCGATCGCCACCTCGGCCTGGGTGATACCCGGACCGCTGCTGTCCTCGACGGTGGTCGCGGCGCCCATCCGCGACTGCAGCCAACCGGCCAGCAAGCTGGCGCTGGGGTTCTTGGGCTCACACCCGACGACCGCTTTCGCGGCGCCCTCGACCGGGCAGGCGTCCAGGGCGGCTGCCAGTAGGGACCGCCAGGGCGTCGTACGGGTCCAGGCCAGGTCGGTGTCGCCGGGCGCGAAGTCCTCGGCTCGTCGGCGTAGCGAGGCGAGCGGGTCGGCGGCTCGCGCGGAGTCGGTGATCCGTCGGTTGGCCAGCACACCGAGTGCGTCGGTCGCGATCTCGTCCGGAGGTGCGCCGTGCCACCACGTGACGACCGGCGCATCCGGCGCCAGCAGCGGCAAGACAACGGACTCGGCGTGCAACGCCAACCGTCCGTACGTGCGCATGACGACGGCTTCGGTCGGGCCGAGCCGGCCGCCGACCTGCACCTCCGCGTCGAGCCGGATGTCACCGTCGACCTTGCGACGCACGACGATGAGAAGCCGGCACGGATGTGCTGCCGCCGCGGTTGTGGCCGCGGACTCCGCCTCGGCAACGTTCTTCTCGTCCACGACAACGACGAGGGTGAGCGCCAGACCGCTGGCGAGTGCGCCTGCCGCGCGCCGCTCGGCGAGCAGCGCCTTGACGATGTCGGTGCCGGTGGTGTCCCAAAGAGTTTGCGCCACTTAGGGTCGCCTCCAGACTCGCCCGTCCGTAGCAAGCATGTCGTCCGCTGCTTTTGGTCCCCACTCACCGGCTCGGTATTTCTCCGGTTTCGTGTCAGCCCAGAACGCCTCGAGTGGGTCGATGACACGCCACGACGCATCGACTTCTTCGTTGCGCGGGAACAAGGTCTGGTCGCCGAGCAGTACGTCGAGGATCAACCGCTCGTATGCCTCGGGTGAGGACTCGGTGAAGGACTCGCCATACAAGAAGTCCATCGAGACGTCGCGCACTTCCATCGCGGAGCCGGGCACCTTGGAGCCGAACCGCAGGGTGACGCCTTCGTCGGGTTGCACGCGCACCACGAGCTGGTTGTGGCCGAGCTCGACCGTGTCGGTCGCATCAAATGGCAGGTGCGGCGCCTTCTTGAAGACGACCGCGATTTCCGTCACCCGACGCGGCAGCCGCTTGCCGGTGCGCAGATAGAACGGCACGCCGCCCCATCGCCGCGTCTCGACACCTATGCGGACCGCGGCGTAGGTCTCCGTCGTCGAGTCCTTCGGCACGTCCTTCTCGTCCAGGTATGACGGCACTCGCTGACCGGCCAGCCATCCTTGGTCGTATTGCCCGCGGATGGCATAGCGCTGTAGATCGGACGGCAGCGAAATTGCGTTGAGGGCCTTGAGCTTTTCGGTCCGGATCGACTCAGCGTCGAACGACACCGGTTCTTCCATCGCCGTGAGCGCGAGCAGTTGCATGAGGTGGTTCTGGAGTACGTCGCGGGCCGCGCCGGCCGTGTCGTAGAAGCCGGCTCGACCAGCGATGCCGACGTCCTCGGCCATCGTGATCTGCACGGAGTCGACGTAGTTCGCGTTCCAGATCGGTTCGAACAACGTGTTGGCGAAGCGCAGCGCAAGGAGGTTCTGCACTGTCTCCTTGCCGAGATAGTGGTCGATACGAAAGACGTCGCGCGGCGTGAAGACCTTGTCAACGAGACCGTTGAGCTCGCGCGCCGACTCCTGGTCGTGACCGAACGGCTTCTCGACGACAACCCGCCGCCACCCGCCGCGAACGGAGTTGTCGGCCATCTTGGTGCGGGCCATCTGTTCCAGCACGACGGGAAACGCCGCCGGCGGGATCGACAGATAGAACGCGGCGTTGCCCTGGATGCCATGTGTGTCTTCGAGTTCGATGAGTTTCGACGCCAGCCCGTCGAACGCGTCGTTGTCGTCGAATGAGCCTGGGAGAAAGACGAGCGAGTCGGCGATGCGCTGCCACACGTCGGCGCGGTATTCCGTCCGCGCGTGTTGCTGCACCGCCTCACACGCGAGCGACTCGAACTCGCCGACGCCCCAGTCGCGACGTGCGAACCCCACTAGCACGAAACCGGGCGGCAACAGGCCGCGGTTGCCGAGGTCGTAGATGGCCGGGATGAGCTTCTTGCGAGCGAGGTCGCCGGTGACACCGAACACGACGAGTGCGCACGGGCCGGGCACGCGGGGAAGTCGGCGGTCGCGCGGGTCGCGCAACGGGTTGCGCGGGTCGGGTCCGTTCATACGACAGGACCGTTCGCGGCGTCGAGCAGCTGCCTGATGCCCGCGTCCCGGTCGGTCAGATGCAGTCGCAGCACCGGGCGGCTGCGTGACTCGAGCGCTTGCAGGTCGCCGAGTGCCTGTGCCAGCTGGAGCCGCCCGAACGTGAACGGTTGTTCCGGCACGTCGAGGTCACCGGCGTGTGCCGCGGTGACCTGCAGAAACGCGCCGACCTGAGGGCCGCCCTTGTGGTACTGCCCGGTCGAGTGCAGGAAGCGCGGCGCCCATCCGAACGTCACCTGACGCGCTGTGCGTGCGGCCAATGCCGGCCTGATGCCGGCGAACGCGGCGTCGGCCAGGCGGTCGAGATAGGCCATGACGGCGAGGTAGCCCCGCCCCGGGATCGCCCGCAGCAGTGCGGTCACTGCGCCGGCCACGTCGGTGGCGCCGTCGAGGATCGAGGCATCGGCGACATGCACCTCAACCGCGCCGTCGACGAAGACGGGGTCGCCTTCCGGCAGTGGTCCGTCCCCTGCTTTCTCGAGAACCGCTTTGGTGTTGTCCTTCGACTCCTGCACGTTGGGTTGGTCGAAGGGGTCGATCTGCAGGATGCGTCCGGCGACCGCCGTGGCGAACTCCCACACGAGGAACTGCGCACCTACCGGACCGTCGACGACGGTGTCCTGATCGCCGGCGGCGTTGTCACCGAGCGCCACGAGATGCGTGTCTGCCGCGGTGGCAAAGCCCGGTGCATCCGTGGACTCGACGACCACTGGCAACAGGCCGCGGCCGTTCTTGCCGGTTGACTCCGCGATCAGCTGTTCGGCCCAGTCGCCGAAGCCTTTGACGGGTGTGCCTGCCTCGGCGATGACGACCTTGTCGTGGCCGGCGACTCCAAACGCACCGAGCGCTGCGCCGAGCGTGAGCGCCGGATTTTCCGCGCCCGCCGCCGACAGCGACGGCTCGACCGCGGCCGCCTGGTCGAGCAGGTCGCCGATCGGCACGCCGGCCAGACCCGACGGGACGAGCCCGAATGCGGTCAGCGCGCTGTAGCGACCACCGACGTTGGGGTCGGCGTGAAAGACGCGGTACGACGATTCCTGCGCGAGCTTGTCGAGCGGTGAACCTGGATCGGTGACGACAACGATCCGCTCTTGCGGGTCGATGCCGGCTTCACGGAATGCGCGCTCGAACACCCGGCGATGGCTGTCGGTCTCGATCGTGCCGCCGCTTTTGCTCGACACCACGACCACGGTGCGGTCGAGCTCAGTCAGTGCGGCGGCAACCTGGCCGGGATCGGTCGTGTCGAGGACGACCAGAGGGACGCCGTAAGTTGCGGTGATGACTTCGGGTGCGAGTGAGGATCCACCCATGCCTGCGAGGACGACGCGGTCGACGCCCTTGCCGCGCAACTCGTCGCGCAGTGCTTCGATCTCCGGCACGAGCGGACGCGAGACGCGCACGCAGTCCAGCCAGCCCAGCCGGACCGTCGCCTCCGGCGTCGCGGCCGCTCCCCACAGGTTCGGGTCTTTCGCGACGAGTGACGATGCGACGTTGTCGGCCGCAGCCGCTTCGATCGCCTTGGCTGTGGCTTTCTCGAGGTTGGAGTTGGTCAGGGTGATGCGCACGCCCCCGCCGTCCGACTTTGTCACTTCTTGTCAGCCTGCTTGTTCAACTCGGTCTGAATAGAGTCGATGAGCTCGTTCCAACTCGCTTCGAACTTCTCGACGCCTTCGATCTCGAGGACCTGGACGACGTCGTCGTAGTCGATGCCGAGCTGCTTCAGCTCGTCGAGCACGCGATGCGCATCCGTATACATCGAGCGAACTGACTCGCCATGAAACTCACCGTGGTCGATAAGCGCGTTGAGTGTCGACTCCGGCATCGTGTTGACGATCCCCGGTGCGACGAGATCGATGACGTACATCGTGTCGTCATACGTCGGGTCTTTCGTCGACGTCGAGGCCCACAACGGTCGTTGCGGCTTGGCGCCGGCGGCCGCCAGCGTGGCCCACCGGTCGGTGCCGAACGCCTTCTCGTAGAGCTCATAAGCGAGCCGGGTGTTGGCGATAGCGGCCTTGCCGCGCAACGCCTTGGCCTCGTCGCTGCCGATCTTGTCGAGCCGTTGATCGACCTCGCTGTCGACTCGCGACACGAAGAAGGACGCCACTGAGGTGATCGTCGACAGGTCGTGACCGGCGGCGCGGGCGCGCTCCATGCCGTCCATGAACGCTTCCATGACCTCGCGGTAACGCTCGAGCGAGAAGATCAGCGTCACGTTGATGTTGATGCCCTCGGCCAGGCATTGCGCGATCGCGGGGATGCCTGCTGGAGTCGCCGGGATCTTGATGAACACGTTGGGCCGGTCAACCAACCACCACAGAGCACGAGCTTCCGCGATCGTCTTGTCGGTGTCGTCGGAAATTCGTGGGTCGACCTCGATCGAGACGCGACCGTCTACGCCGCCACTTGCGTCAAACGCAGGGCGAAGAACATCGCACCCCCAGCGCACGTCATAGGTCGTGATCGCGCGTAACGCTTCGCCGACGTCGACGCCGCGGCGGGCGAGGTCGAGGACCTGAGCGTCATACAGCGCGCTTCCGCTGATCGCCTTTTGAAAGATGGTCGGGTTGGTGGTGACGCCGACGACGTGCTTGTCGCGGACGAGCTCGGCCAGCGTCCCGGAGACGAGGCGTTCGCGCGAGAGGTCGTCGAGCCAGATTGCGACCCCGGCGTCGGACAGTTGCTTCAAGGTTTCGGTGCTCACGAGGCCGTGTCTCCTTGGTTGACTCAGTTGCCGGTCGTATGTCCCTTTGTCGCGCCGACCTTCGACAGTGATGAATGGGCGGCGGCGACGACCCGCTCGGCGGTGATTCCGAACTGCTCGAACAGGATTTGGTATGGCGCGCTGGCGCCGAAGTGGTCGAGCGCCAGCGACTCGCCGGCATCACCGACGAAATCGCGCCAGCCCAGCGCGACCGCGGCCTCGACCGACACGCGTGCACGCACGGCGGGGGGAAGTACCTGCTGGCGGTAGGAGTCGTGCTGCGCCTCGAACCATTCGCGACACGGCATCGACACGACGCGGGTCGGCGTGCCCTCGGCTTCGAGAAGCTCGCGCGCCTCGAGGGCGATCGACACTTCGCTGCCGGTCGCGATGAGGATGACCTCGGGGGTACCGCTGCCGGCTTCGGCGAGCACGTAAGCGCCCTGCGCGGTGCCGTCGGCAGAAGCGAGCACGTTGCGATCGAGCACGGGCAAGTTCTGCCGGCTCAGAACCAGCGCGGTTGGCCGGTCGATGTGCTCGATCGCGCACCGCCAGGCGATCGCCGTCTCGGTCGCATCCGCAGGACGAACGACATCGAGACCGGGGATCGCGCGCAGTGCCGCGAGATGCTCGATCGGCTGGTGCGTCGGGCCGTCTTCGCCGAGGCCGATCGAGTCGTGTGTCCAGATGTAGATGACCGGCGCACCCATGAGTGCGGCAAGTCGGACCGAGCCGCGCATGTAGTCGCTGAAGACGAGGAATGTGCCGCCGAAGACACGGGTGCCTCCGTGCAGCGCGATGCCGTTCATGATGGCGCCCATGGCGTGCTCGCGGATGCCGAAGTGCAGGATGCGCCCGTATGGCGACCCGCCGTGTGACTCCGGCAGGAACGACTCGGCGCCTTCGATCTCGGTGTTGTTGCTCTCGGCCAGGTCGGCCGAGCCGCCCCACAGCTCGGGAAGCGCGGGTGCGATCGCGTTGATGCACGCGCCCGACGCCTTACGCGTCGAGATCGACTTCTCGCCGGCGAAGTCAGGGAGCTTCGCGTCCCATCCCTCGGGCAGTCGGCGCTGCGAGATGCGCTCGAGCTCCTTGGCGCGGTCGGGGTTGGTCGCCGCCCAGGCGTCGAACTTCTCCCGCCATTTCTGGTGCGCCTCGCGGCCGCGGTCGACGACCTTGCGGGTGTGTGCGAGCACCTCGTCAGGGCAATAGAAGGCGACGTCGGGCGGGAAGCCGAGGATCTCCTTGGTCTCGCGCACCTCGTCGGTGCCGAGTGCAGAGCCGTGGGCCTTACCGGTGTTCTGCTTGTGCGGCGCCGGCCAGCCGATGATCGACCGGACGCTGATGATGCTCGGCCGGTTGCGCTCTGCCTGCGCGGCGAGGAACGCGCTGTTCAGAGCCTGGATGTCGTTGACGTCTTCGATCCGCTGGGTGTGCCAGCCGTATGCGGCATAGCGCGCGAGGACGTCCTCGCTGAGCGCGACCCTGGTGTTGCCCTCGATGGAGATGTGGTTGTCGTCATACAGGAGCACGAGGTTGCCGAGCTGCTGGTGCCCGGCGATCGAAGCGGCTTCGGCCTGGACGCCCTCTTCGATGTCCCCGTCGGAGGCGAAGCACCAGATCGTGTGGTCGAACGGGCTGTCGCCGGCCCGCGTGTCGGGGTCGAACAAGCCACGCTCGTAGCGGGCCGCCATCGCCATGCCGACGGCGTTGCCGACGCCTTGCCCGAGGGGGCCGGTCGTCGTCTCGACACCGATCGTGTGGCCGTGCTCCGGGTGACCCGGCGTCCGGCTGCCCCACTGACGCAGCAGGCTCAGATCCTCGATCGTCAGGCCGTAGCCGGAGAGGAACAGCTGGATATAGAGGGTGAGGCTCGAGTGCCCGCACGACAGGATGAACCGGTCGCGTCCGACCCAGCCGGGATCGGTCGGGTCGTGGCGCAGTAGCCGCTGGAACAGCAGGTAGGCGGCGGGCGCGAGGCTCATCGCGGTGCCCGGGTGCCCGTTGCCGGCGGCTTCGACGGCGTCCATGGCCAAGCCGCGGATGACGTCGACGGCCAGCGCGTCAGTGTCGGTCCAGTCGAGGGTCGTCGTGCCCCGCGCGCTAGGAGAGTCTGCCTTCGCTTGGGCCACCGGACGCCCTCCTCACCTGATTAGTCGCGAGCCTACCCATTACGTCGTGCCCGGGATCCGGACCGATAGCCTGACGGATGTGAGCGTGCGGGCGGTTGTGGCTTCGTACGTCGCTCTCACCAAGCCACGCATCATCGAGCTGCTGCTCGTGACCACTGTTCCGGTGATGATGCTGGCGGCGCGCGGTTGGCCGTCGACGTGGACGTTGGCGGCGACGCTGGTCGGTGGCACCCTCGCCGCGGGTAGCGCCAACACCATCAACTGCGTGGTCGACCGGGACATTGACGCCGTCATGGGGCGTACCCGGCGCCGCCCCGTCGTACGAGCTCAGATCAGCCCGGCGGCAGCGCTGCGCTTCGGCATCGTCCTCGGGATGGCGGCGACGCTGCTGCTCGGTCTCGCCGTCAACTGGCTGTCGGCGATCCTGGCCGATGGGGCGATCGCGTTCTACGTCTTCATCTACACGTTGGGCCTCAAGCGGCGTACCCCGTCCAACATCGTCATCGGCGGCGCCGCCGGTTGCTTCCCGGTCCTGATCGGGTGGTCCGCGGTTCGCGGCGATGTCGGCTGGCCGGCGGTCGTGCTTTTCGGGGTGGTCTTCCTCTGGACGCCGCCGCACTTCTGGTCGCTGGCGATGCGCTTCCGCGATGACTATGCCGCGGCCGGGGTGCCGATGCTGCCGGTGGTGGCGTCGCCGGCGGAGGTGACCAAGCGCATCGTCTTCTACTCATGGGCGATGGTCGCGGTGTCGCTACTGCTGATCCCGTATGACGCGGGCTGGCTGTACGCGGTCGCCGCGCCGGTTCTAGGGGCGGTCTTCGTGGCCGAGGCTCACCGGCTGCACCGGCGTACGACCCGCGGCGAGCCCCCGCGTCCGATGACGCTGTTCCACTGGTCGATTACGTATCTCTCGCTGCTGTTCGGAGCCTTGGCCCTCAGCCAGTTCGTCTGACCAATTGCGCGTCAGTGTCGATAGACAGCCTGTTGCGCTTTCTGTGGACCTTCCCGCGGTTGGTGGCTGGTGATGCCGCCGGTGTTATCCGGTGGCGGTGGCGAACCGGTGGAGCTTGAGCAGGTTGTGG